>OGPF01000113.1_pt1 | contig 55996 bp, 55 predicted proteins | sample 1552871 | NCBI WGS metagenome assembly OGPF01 (sample SAMEA2580276, study PRJEB22360) | human gut metagenome | biome: human gut; feature: human-associated habitat; material: faeces | place: Denmark | collected 2008/2010
AGCGAACGATACGGAACTTGCTCCGACGAGGTCTTGGCGGTTTGGCTTTTCGGACGGTCATTCAGTTGTCGCATTAAGCATATTTGTTTAATTCGTAATTTATTTTACTAAACATATTTGCTATTGTCAAGTGGTTGCAAAGAAAATATTAAACATTTTTGTTTCGGTTTTTCTTGACTTCCACTAAACATTTCTGCTATACTTATTTCACTAAATATAAAAGGAGCGTATCATTATGGCTATCAGCGAAAGAATACATTTTTTCAGACTAATGCGTGGTATGACACAAAAGTATCTCGGTACAGCAATCGGTTTTCCAGAAAAGAGTGCTGATGTGCGTTTGGCACAGTACGAAACTGGTACACGCAAACCGAAAGCAGACCTTACAAATGCATTGGCACAGGTGCTTGATGTTTCTCCACAGGCTCTTGATGTTCCTGACATAGACAGCTATATCGGTCTTATGCACACTCTGTTTACCCTTGAAGATATTTACGGTCTTACTGTCAGTGAAGCAGACGGAGAGGTATGCTTAAAGGTCAACAAGGACAAAGGCAGAGAAGCATATGAACTCCTCAAAATGCTGTATGCTTGGAAAGAACAGGCAGACAAGCTATCTTCCGAAGAAATCAACAGAGAAGAATACGATAACTGGCGTTACCACTATCCAAAGTTCGATACCACACAGAGATGGGCGAAAGTGCCATCACAGGAACTTAGTGACGCCTTAGTTGAAATGTTCAAAGATCAACTCAAACCAGATAAATAAAGACGACAAAAAGCCCTTAGCCATGAGTTTCATACCCACAGCTAAGGGCTTAGTTTATAATATGGATTCGTTCAGAGCCAAGCGAATGTTGCGAATATATGCGTTGAGTGCTTGCACTCATAAACATATATTTGCATACATTCATTTGGCGGATACACCACAACGAGGAAATATGCAATATTTCCGAGTATGGCTCTGAACGCTTTGTTGCACAACCACCTGTCAATCATTCTCTAACCCGAAAACCACCGGATTACAAGAATAATGGCTCTTATGCAACTGTTATCAATTTGTTATCAAAAGACTTTTAAAAGTGCCGCAACCCCGCATAAACACTGGGTTTTTACGATACTCCAACTTATTCAAACTCGATAGTAGCAGGCGGTTTCGTAGTATAGTCAAACAGAACACGGTTAATGTGTTTAACTTCGTTGACAATACGGTTAGCAGCAGTAATAATAGTTGCCGGCGGCAACATAGTTACTTCTGCAGTCATGAAATCAGTAGTAGTAACAGCACGCAGAGCAATTGCATAATCATAAGTACGTTCATCGCCCATTACGCCTACGCTACGCATATTGGTCAGAGCAGCAAAGTATTGGCTCGGACGTTCATTAGCAGGCAGTTTGTCTACTTCTTCACGATAGATAGCATCAGCATCTTGTACAATAGCAATTTTTTCCGGAGTTACTTCGCCGATGATGCGGATTGCCAGACCAGGTCCAGGGAACGGTTGGCGAGCTACCAGATGTTCAGGCAGGCCCAGCTCACGACCGGATTGACGAACTTCGTCTTTAAAGAGATCACGCAGAGGTTCTACGATTTCTTTGAAATCAACGAAATCAGGCAGACCGCCTACATTATGATGGCTCTTAATGGTTGCAGATTCGCCGCCTAAACCGCTTTCTACAACGTCAGGATAAATGGTGCCTTGTGCCAGATAGTCAACAGCACCGATTTTTTTAGCTTCTTCTTCAAATACACGGATGAATTCTTCACCAATGATTTTACGTTTTCTTTCAGGCTCAGAAACGCCTTTCAATTTGCCATAGAAACGTTCACGAGCATCTACACAAACAAAGTTAATATCGAACAGACCACCTTCACCAAATACTGCACAAACCTCTTCACGTTCGTTTTTACGCAGCAGGCCATGATCTACGAATACGCAGGTCAGTTGTTTGCCGATAGCTTTTGCTAACATAGCAGCACAAACACTGGAGTCAACACCGCCGGACAAAGCACAGAGAACTTTGCCGTCGCCGATTTTAGCTTTCAGTTCTTTGACAGTTTCTTCTACAAAGGAATCCATTTTCCAAGTGCCTTGGCAACCGCATACATTATATACGAAATTGCTCAGCATTTTAGTACCGTTATCAGTATGCAGTACTTCGGGGTGGAATTGTACGCAATACAGTTTACGAGCATGATCTTGAGCTGCTGCAACCGGGCAGTTAGGAGTATGTGCAACAATATCAAAACCGGGAGCAACCTTTTCGATATAATCATTATGGCTCATCCAGCATACATTTTGTGCACCTAAACCAGCAAACAGAGGGCTAGTAGTATCTAAATCAACAACAGTTTTACCATATTCACGTTCCAGAGCTTTGCAAACATTGCCGCCCAGCATATGCATCATTAATTGACTGCCATAGCAGATACCCAATACAGGTACTCCCCAGGTGTAAATTTCCGGATCAATAGTCGGAGAATCAGGCAGGTAAGCACTGTTAGGACCACCTGTGAAAATGATACCTTTCGGATTTTTAGCTTTAATTTTTTCTAAATCATGAGTATAAGAAACGATTTCACAATATACGCCGCATTCGCGTACACGTCTAGCAATAAGTTGGTTATATTGACCGCCGAAGTCAATGACCAATACCATTTCTTGTTCTTTGTTTTGCATGTCTTCCGTCACTCTCCCTTTTTTAATAAGCACTGCAAAAGTATTATAATATGTAAACAATATAACGCTTTTTATTATAGAAATATTACCATAAATAGCGTGAAAATGCAATTAAAAAGGCTTTTACATCTACCTACGTATCACCGATATTAAATTCGTAATTATGAAAAAACGGTATCACGGACTCTTTATGATTTCACATGAAATAATAACTTGCTTATTTATTTCATACAGCTACTACTGCATTATTAACACCTATCGCGAAAAATAAAAAAACTCGGGAAGTCTCTTCCCGAGCGTGTTTGCAGTGGAGCTGGCAATAGGAATCGAACCCACAACCTGCTGATTACAAATTAAAAAGGAAAAACTTTATATTATTAATTATATCATTTATTGCAAAATTAATATACTATTTCTTGGTAAAATACCACTTTTATTATTTATTTTTTCTATTTTTTTCAAATTCTTGTATATACAGCTACTAATACAGCTACTATAGTAATATGTATCATCTCAAAATCATATTTTTTACTATTTATATAATGAATAAATATTCGTTATTTGTATATTTATATAAAATTTATTTCACCATTAATTTTTTTATCGTAAATTACTAAAAATGTCAAAAGTACCTGTTTTTACTGCTACTTTTGAAAATTTTGCTTGACTTATCTCCGCTTGCAATATAATATAAATTTGACAAAATTGTGTAATAAAAGGAGGAAGCCCTGATATGAAAAACTTTTTAATTACGTATCACAAGCCCGTCTTGAGTTTACGGGGGGGCATCTATATCTTTTTATAAGTACACAGATATTTTTATCTAAAAGCAGTCCATTTAGCTATACTTGCTACAAGTATGTCTAAATGGACTGCTTTTTTATTTTTTTATTTAAACGGAGGAACTTATGAACAAGAACAAATTACAAAGTCAAAACAATTATTTCACTTTGATACTACTCTTAGGCTGCATGGTATATTCCTATCTAGAACCATCCACTGCAGCTGCCGGAAGTCTTCCATGGGAAACTCCTATGGAAACATTACGCGATAGCTTAACCAACACTGTGGCGAAAGCTATCTGTGCCATTGTAGTCTGTGTAACAGGTGTAATGATTTCCATGGGCGAAGGCGGAGCTGCTGGACGTGTAGCTTTAAGACTTGTATTCGGCCTTGCTCTAGCCATTGGTTTTCTGCAAATCCTTGATATGTTCTGATTTCGGAGGACAACATGTGTGAACCACTCACCACTTTAAGAAGTGGGAGCTTCTTGGGAAGTAGTTAGTAACCTAACTATATTTACCAAGCTCTACGGCTAGTCCCTAGCCTGAATTATATAATAATTTAGCATTTTGTTTATCAATGCTTTTATGTTTTGTGATAACAAAACTATACTGTGAATATTTTACAAGGAAACAGTTTACTTGCCTTAACCTTATATATTCAGTTGCTAATGTTCTTTGATATTAGTATATCATAAAATTACAAATTAGGTAATTCATCGCACCACTTATAGAAGTGGGCGACTTCTTGCTTGTTAAGTTAAAAAAAGACTGTAAACAAACTTCTTTTGTCTACAGTCTGAAGCTGCAAAAAGAATTTTTGCAGCTTGCTGCTATTTAACTTGCCTATGGCAATCAATATTTTTTATTTACACTTCTATTTTTCTATTATTCGCCTGCGGCAACTACGTACTCCACTTTGCCTATGGCATTAGTCATGAAAAGAGTATGTATAGTATATAATCTTTAATCAATACGAAAACATCTATATAAAAAATACCCTCCTTACTGATTTTGTCCAGTAAGGAAGGTATTTTCCTAATAAATCATTTTTCTATGTCCAACATCCAAAAAAACTAAAATAAGTTTGTCATCCTGTATGTCAGCTAAAATTCGATAGTCACCAACTCTATATCGCCATTGTCCACTCCTATTAGCAGTCAAACCTTTGCCATGAATCCTAGGGTCTTTACAGCCTACAAGATTTTTTTCAATCCAGGTTTTTATTATTCTCTGTGTATGTCGATCTAGCTTACGAAACGACTTATCAAATTTATCAGTAGTCATTATTTGATACATTATATATCCAACTCTTTCCAAAGTTCATTGATTGGACGTATTTTAAGTGTGCCAGCTTTTTTTTCTTCTTCGTATTCCGCAAACACTTTTATATCAAATTCTTCTTCAATACGTTCAAGCATAGTCTTACGAATAATTTCAGATAATGTCGTATTATTAATCTTAGCGTATGATTTTAAAATATTCAATTCATTTTCCGGTACTCGTAAACTGATAGTAGTCATTTTTTTCACCTCGTATTTCTTTTCTTTGTAATACAATTGTAATACAAAGAAAAGAAATAGTCAAGCATCTTATAATCTAATTTAAAGTCATATAATTATCAACCATAGATTTGATATTTTATAATTCTTTACTCCTTTAATAACCTAGAAAAATTTTATGAGCCAAAAATATTGTTACTTAATATATACATAACTACCTCTTTCTGCAGTTGTCCTGCGATTATTTTTTGTTGCTTTTCGCAGCATTTTTTTGCGATGAGTAACAGGACGGCAAGGACAGCTTTTTAGCTGCAACGTTTATCCTTGCCGGTATGGCAACGAATCGCTAAAATGCTAAGCGGAAAAGCAGCAAAAATCTTTTCTTTCATACGTCCCATGGGACGTTACCTATTTAAATCAATTCTTCAATCAAGGCGGCTTGTCGGCTTAGGACAACAAAGCTGCCGCAGGTACAAGGGAGCTGTTTCCTTCCTCTTTTTCACACTGAGCATATTCCCTTCTGCTCAGTGTGACTATTCAAGAGCAGCTTGAGTAGCCTGCTTCCTGCATTCTCAAGCACGTTTTCCTTTTTATCTAAACAGAAAAAATACCCTAGTTACTGTTTTTTTACAATAACTAGGGTATTTTTTCTGTTTAAACTTTACGACCTTCAATATAACAGCTATCAGCTGATATATCTATCTTATTACTCCATACTTTGTCACTATTTATATCAGAATCTATATCCCATGCAGGACAACCGAATTCATCCAAATATACACGTTTAAAGACTTCTATATGTTTAAGGTGGTTAAATACACCACCCTTTTTTATAAGCGGTGCAACATCAAATAATTTATGCTCACCATTATCAAAAGTAATAAGTAAAGAGTAATCATCGTTTGGTTTTATGTCAACTATTGTTCTTTTACCATTCAAAAAATATTCTGCTGTTTTGCGATTATAGCCTCTAGATAAATACCATTCCAAAGTTCTAGTCATAGCTTACACCTCACTTCATTGGTTCAATACTAAATAATTCTTGTTGTTCTGTCGCTAAATTCCAGTTTTCTAATAATTCTTCTTGATGAAACGCCGCCCATCCCAAAAGCATTTTTAATTGTTTATTAGGCAAATATCCTTCTAAAACTTCTATAGTATTAATATCTACTATAACTTGATATTTACCATATTGAGCATGAAAATGTGGTGGCATATGGTCATGCCAATTTATATATACTTTAATTCCTCTGAAAATTGAAATCGTTGGCATATTGTATTCCTCCTTTAAGTTACACTCTTATCCAACTTCTTTTATTATACATTAAACAAGGTGCAATTAAAACATAAAACATTAGAATAATATAACTTTAGTAACTATAAAGCAAAACTATATTTCTACATTACTGTTAAACACATAACTAACCTCTTTCTGCAGGCTCCCCTGCGATTATTTTTTGTTGCTTTTCGCAGCATTTTTTTGCGATGAGTAACAGGACGGCAAGGACAGCTTTTTAGCTGCAACGTTTATCCTTGCCGGTATGGCAACGAATCGCTAAAATGCTAAGCGGAAAAGCAGCAAAAATCTTTTCTTTCATACGTCCCATGGGACGTTACCTATTTAAATCAATTCTTCAATCAAGGCGGCTTGTCGGCTTAGGACAACAAAGCTGCCGCAGGTACAAGGGAGCTGTTTCCTTCCTCTTTTTCACACTGAGCATTTTCTCCTCTGCTCAGTGTGACTATTCAAGAGCGGCTTGAGTAGCCTGCTTTCTGCGTACTCAAGCACGCTTTCCTTTTTATGCAAAGTAGCATTACATACTTTGCATATTTTACATATCTCGCATACTTTTATATGTAAATTGTTTGTTTATAATTTGAATTTATTTGTTATTATTTGTTTTTATTTTCAACTTTATTGCTTTCATAAATATAAGTGACAACATATATTTTATAATTTATATTTGTTTCTGCATAAAAATTACATGATTATATTCAAATCAAAAAACCCTACACTAAAAAGTGTAGGGTTTTTTGGTCTTGTGTGAAATAACTTTTTTATTTTAGTATAGCACAACTCTCAAAATTTTTAAATACCAATATCAATATCATTTTTCTCATCTTGATTATCATGCAGCTTCACTATCATATTATTTTCTTTAGTATCTTTCGCATCTCTTAGTTGATAGCTACTACTCTTCATATCATCCAATATTTTTTTAATAGAACTTATATTGTTGGTTGGATCATTGATTATATTAGCATGCTCATTTTTTAATAAATATCGCATTCCTTTATTGAGCGATTTATTGACATGAAGAAGCTGACGTCCAATATATCTGCATTCTTTGTTTTCTTGTTTTAACAACTCAAGCGATTCTTTATTTTTTTCATTTTTTTCAGCTAATATTCTACGGATCTCAGCAATCTGCTGCTGACGTTCTGGTCTATTTAGTTCCTGTTTTAATATATTGTTACGGTAAGCAAAGTTCTTTTCACTATCTAAAATGTCTTTCTGCCACTGCATTAATCGAGCCTTTTTGCTGTCATATTCTGCTTTTTTTTCATGCTCAAAGTATTTTGGCAAGGGTAAATTTTGAAATTCTTTGAACTCAATTTCAAATTTTTCTCTCTGCTCTTTTAATTTTCTGAATTCTTTTTGATATCTTGTTGTAGCACCTTTTGTATAAATTGAAAGTGCAATGCGGTCTAATCTTTCATCAGAAAAAACATTTTTATATAGCTCTTTAATATGTTTGTCATTGTCTTCTATGACTCCCTGTATATCATTAATAGCTTTATATATCTTAGCTATTAAAACTGCTCCAGACATTTTAATTCTATCTTTGTCCTCATCATTTTTTTCAAGCTCAACACGACCTTTGAAGTCGTCTGTTTCTTTTTTTAAATGTTCCAGTTCATCCGTTAACTTTTCTTTTTCATTATGAATTTGCTTAATAAATTCTTGCTGCTTTACAATTTGTTTTTTTGTTTCTTCTATCTCTTTTTGTATAAAATAAAGCTGTGCTTTGTCAGGTAAAAACTGTAAATATAAAGGATTATCCTCAATGATTTTTTGCATCTGATTTGCCAGCTTAGGCCCCAAGTGCATTTGAGGATCTAGATGTGCTTCGATGAAAGTCAAACCTTTCTTATCTGAAATTTTTTCACTCAATTTTATGTTATCTATTTCTCTTTGTTTCTCCGGACTAATCGTTCCTCTACAGTCAAGTCCCTCGATAAAAGTAAGTCCTCTTTTATCAGAAACTTTTTCACTCAACATTTTATTTGCTAATTCTCTTTGTTCTCTCAAACTGAGACTTGTTACTCTATGGCTCAATCCTTTTTTAGCATAAGCAGCATTAATAAATTTCGCCCAAGATTGTCTTGTCAATCTAATATTATTTTTTCCGTATGTAAAGTTTTTAGTAAATCTATTGTCTTTTATGTATCCACCTTTTTCTGGATGTTTTGAGTTATATCGCTTAAAAAATTTCACTGCAGGCTTGCATTTATCTTTGTCATCTATTACTCGCTCAGAAAACATCAAATGAACATGCGGCTGTCTTTGAGTGGGATTCAATGCAGCCATCTTTTCATGAATAGCAAATGCATATACCTTCTTATCTCCAATATGTTTTTTCACAAACTCTTTTACTAATTTTATATTTTCATCAAGAGAAATTTCAGAAGGAAGTGCCATCTCAAATTCTGTATATGCATATCCATTTGACCTCTCAAAAACATCTGCCTTTGAAAAAAAATCATTTGCACTTTTTGCCCACATCGGCAAATTTCCTGACTCCTTATACACAAGTTCTTCTTTCATTTTTCCATTCGCGTAACGACCTTCTCTGTTGATATAATCACAATGCATTTTTGCTTTTCCTACTTTGCCTTGCTTAAGCGAAAAGTGATATGTCGCCATAATGACCTCCTTAAAAATTTTAACCAATACACTGCTTGCAGTGGCAGGAGCGAATGCGACGATTTTCAAAATATTTTTTTGCGAGCATAAAAAATTTTTGAAAAAAATCGCCTGCGATTTTCGCACTGAGTTTCTACATTGTATGAGAAACTCTTAAGTGCGCCTGTCATTCCATGACAGGAAATAGCAACGCTAAACCATCACAACCATTTACTTTTTCTAACTATCCAAAATTCAATTTCATTACTCAAAAATTTCATTTCAAAATTTAAAAACTTAATATTTTTTCTTCGCAGTCTTCTTAAAAATTTCAAAAAACAAACTCTAACTTTTTCAAATTCATTCTTCTAAAAATTCAATTTCATCACTCAAATTTTTTTATTTTAAAATCTAAAAAGTGCATTTTTCTCTCTACTCCTTTATTAAAATTTTTTCTAACTTCTCTTTGCTGTTTGAAAAATCTGAGCCACAAATTTTCCTAGCATAACAAAAAATTTTGTGGCTCTTTTTACAAAAATTAGAAATCAAACTCTTCCGGAAGTCTAGAAATTTTTTTCAACAAATGAATGTATAACGATCTAGATTTTGGATTTTCTAAAACAGTTCTATAGGTATTTTGTTTTAAAATTATATACGAAAATTTATAGTCGCTTTTGGCTTTCTCCAGAACAAAATTAAACAATTTATATTGCTGTTCCTCATCCAAAGATTTCAATGTTTCTAATTTTTTTCTGTTCTCTATCTGCTCTAAATCTTCTTCAACATCACGACTTTTTTCCGGTGATACATCATCAACAACTTTAACTTTTTGCTTGTCAGCCTTTTCTAACTTCCAGCCATTTTTTAGACAGGCCGCTGCATAAGCAGCAAGGCTTTTCAGATTTTTTCTATTCCGCATATACAAAAAATATTCGTAGCTTTTTTTGAATCCGTCTTCTGTGAAATCTTTAATGCATTGATCCAGAACTACACGAGAAACTTTTATTTCATCCGCAAAATAATCATAAGCACTTTTACCATCTTCTGTTAAGGAATCATAAATTTGGTTATCCAAATCGTTACTTACGGTAGCAGTAGTTTCTATAACCTGTTCTTTACGCATCAACACAACAGTAAATCTAACAGTAATTATTTTTCTTTTTTCTCTAACTTCAATAAATTTCACTAAGATATTGCATTTAGGTTTCTTCGTTTCTTCGTTTAAACTATTGATATCCTCAATAACAGGTAAAAGCACACGTTTTTTGAAATCATTAAACGCAGTAAACTTTCCGTGTAAAGCCAAAATTCTCTTCAGTTCTTCTACAGTAATATCAAATTCAACTCTATCTTTACGCCCCAACTTTAATATAAAAAGCTCATAGAACCTAAAAGTTTTCGGTAAACTAAAACTAGCAACATTCTTTAAACGATAGCGTATTGCACCAACCTCATAATAGAATGGTATTAGTTCAGGATCAATGATTATTTTTATAATACCTTCTGTAATTTCACCTTTCCAGATTATTCCATTTTGTATATAATGCCTATTCTTATCATCAGCTAATTCGAATTTAGTACTAATAAGTTCTGATAAAGCTTCTTTAATTTTTGAATATTGATCTGTTGTTTGATAACCATATTTTTCGCAAAATTCCGTTATATTAATTTTATATAAAGCGTATTCTTTTTTTGCTACGCTGTCTTGAATCAAGCTTAAATCATCAAAACTGACATGCGAAGCAATAGCCGTAATGAGACGCTGACTAACAAGTGATAATCTAAATCCAGCAAATACACGACCCTTGGGTGCTAATACAGAGCTATATACTTCTTCGGTATCAGTGATGTGTATGATATTCATGCCATTTCTGCTCATACTCTTCCCTCCAGAGGCTTATTAAAATTTTATTTATTTACTATTGACAAAACATAAAATTTGTGTTACGCGCGGTAAGTATATATATACTATATCCTATATTTGTTTTTCTTTCTTAAACAATAAACAACAAGGGCGACTTATCCACATGTGGATAACTACCTTTTTCAAACACTTAAAAGTGGCTTATAAACTGACTTTAGGCCAATAATTTACTCAAAACGAAAAACGGACAAATCCGCCGATTTTCTAAACAAGATGTGACAAAAAAAATCTTAAATAGTGTATACTATTTGCTTTCGACGGACACATCCGCCGATTTCACCAACTTCAGATAATTCAGATAATTGTTTTCCGTTAGGTAAATTATATTCTTAAACATTAAAAAGCATGTCAACTATGTGTAAAATTACTGTTTTAGAAAATTCGTGGCCCCACATTTTAAAACACCCTCTCAGACGCCCGTAAATGCTGTTATTTTCGATTTAATCCCTTCTGTTGGTATAAATATATGCGTTGATGTGTAAAATTGCTCAAAACTTAAATTTGAGCGTCTGAGAGGTATTTGTATGTTTTTTTTGTTATTGTCACTAATATTTTATATGCCTCTCAGACGCCCGCAATGCCTTATTCTTGCGGTCAAACACAGTACACGCAAGGAATTCTATGCACAGATTTTTTTAACGCTTAGAAAACCTGTTATGACCTTGCTTGATTTTCATGTTCGATTGCCAGGATTATATATTCCTGCAACGATATGTCTAAATCTGCTGCAATGCCTTTTGCTTTTGCATGCAGCTGCTTCGGCAGGGGCAGATTATAATATTTCAGCTCAGACCGGCAAGCCTTCGTTTTTTTTGTTTTAGCACCAGTATTCTCTCCGGCAAGAAAACGTTCTGCCGTGGCTTCATACTCAGCTTTGTTCATAGGCTGAGGCTTTTTGGGTATCATGGCTTATTCCTCCTGCTCGTTTAAAATCTTCAGCACTTCCTCCGTCAGCATTTTTAATTCTGCAGCAGCCTTGTCAGCGTCTTTCTTGATTTCCGCATATTCCGCTACGTTCATTCCGCAGCAGATGGCCTCTTTGTAGGCAATACGGTCGTGTAGTTCTGTGGACAATACGCTTACGTCATACTGCTGGCAAAGCTCGGCAATGCTGCTTTTCATTTCGCCCATGATCTTGATTCTATCGTTGGTCGCCATACGGTTCATGACAAGATAATTCTTGTCAAAACCCGGAAGCATATTACGGCAGCTGTCAAGCAGCTTCAGGGTATCTTCTGTTGCCCATAAATCATATGCTGCCGGCTGAACCGGAATAAGCAGCATGCCGTATGAACTACAGAGAATCGCAGACCGTACAAGCTCGTTATCTCCGGCACCTGCATCGATGACAACGTAGTCGAAATTAGCGTAATTGCGAATGTCTTTGAAAAGGCTCGGAACCGGTACAGAGATAACTGCAATGTCTGCTAAAGCCTTGTTTTCATTGCGAATTTGGGCAAAAGCAATGGCTGATTCCTGTTTCTTGTCTGTGTCAATCAGCAAAACCTTTTTGTTTTCCTGTGCAAGTCTTGTCACGATGTTTGTCGCGATAGTAGATTTCCCTGCACCGCCTTTTGTGTTTACTACAGAAATTACTTGCATAAAATAACGCTCCTTTGCATATTTATAAATTATGATGTTTTATAAATACTTAACTATCACTTAAGATGTTCATCTTATCCAACGCATTAACAGCCTGTTCCTGTAATCCGGGAATCAGATTATAATACGTATTGACGGTCTGTGTTACAGTTGCATGCCCTAGTCGTTCTGACACGACTTTTATAGGAACCCCTGATAATAAAAGCAGAGTAGCATGGGTATGTCGTAAATCATACCAGCGGAAATTTTCCGGCAGTCCGGCTGCTTTTTTTAGTTTTGCCCAATGACCGTTTATGTAATTGGACACATCTACTGGTTTTCCGAAAGAATTCGTGAAGATGAGCTGCTTATCGTTGTTATAGATTCCGACCATTTTAACTTTATAAGAATTCTGCCATTTGTGCCATTCTCTTATGACTTTCATGGTCTTTTCATCCAGACTTACTACTCTGAATTTATCGGTTTTCGGTGTATCGAAGATAAGTCCTTCGGAGGAATACTGCATATTTCTTTTTACAGTTAGTTTATTATTTTTTAAATCTACATCATCCCATTTGAGAGCAAATAGCTCACCTTGCCGCAACCCGCTTCCAACTTCTACGACTAATGCACAATAATAACATCTTCTCAGATATTCCATTCCCATATCTTCTTCATATCTTTGATTAGAATTTTGATATATATAATCTCCAACAGATGCTATCTTAATCAGCTTTCTTACCCGGCTTATATCTAAAGCCATTATTTCACTTTTCCCTTCACGCAGCCTTTTAGTATTTTTAACTGGATTCGTATCTAACAGACCACTATTTACTGCATATGTAAACATAGCATTAGCAGTTCTTCTTATTCCGTTTATAGTACCGGGACTAAGTAAATTACCTCTAACACCTTTCGTAGTTGCTAAATCGTTCAGCATTTCCTGCAGCATGATAGTCGTTACTTCGCCTAAAGGCTTTATACCTATGTTAGGATTAATGTATAGGCGTATAAATCTTTGATAATAATCATAAGTCCTGATTTTTATTGTCGGCTTGATAGCATTAAGCCATCTTTCGCTCCATTCTTCTACCGTAGGGTTTGAAATTACAGTTTCTTGAATTTCTTGAACTGCCTTTTCTTGTTCCTTCTCTAGGATTTTTTTATCAATATTTTTTTGAAATTCTTCTACTTTTTTACGTAATACGGATTTCTTTTTACTGGTAAGGTAATATTTACGCTTATTAATATAAATCTTCCATATCCATCTTTCTTGTTTCTCATCATATTCATAACTGCCATCTCCTTTTGGCCGCCTATTCATGTAATCACTCCTCGTACTATTTCAAAGCATCATCTATTTTTTCTTGTAACCATTTTGCTGGAACAAAAAACCTCCTTCCAACTTTCATATGCGGTATTTTTCCAGCAATAATCTGACTTCTCAAGGAACCATAACTTACTTTGTTGTCAAAAATAATTTTTCTGGTCTCATCAATGGAATAATATAGCTTGTCAATCTCAATTTTATGCATTGTTAAAACACAACCTTTCTGTTATAATTTAATAAAATATCTATAAACAATAATTTATTACTCTTTTTAGCAGAGTAGTTTATTTGATATTATCACTCTTTTTAACAGAAAGCAAGGTTTTTATGGATAATTACAATATTTTTGCAAAAAGAATAAAAAATATAAGAACGTCACATAATTTAAGTATGTCTGGCTTAGCCATGATTATTAACGTAAAAAGTAGTTCAAACATATCTGATTGGGAAAAAGGTACTCTTTTTCCATCTCTGGAATTAAGCCTGAAAATCTGCCGGCTTTTCGGAATATCTCTTGACTGGCTATTAGGATTGTCTGATGAACCTTATACAGATACTATTCTTACCAATCTTGAAAGTAACATTTTACCAAAAGAAATCATTGTAAACGGCAGCAGTATCAGATTGTTTAATCCTACTTCTTTTCCATATAAGTACATGGATCTTTACGCACGTCGTGAAACATATTCCATGGCGGTAAGGGCCAATATTATCTACCTCCTTAATCTTGAGATGTCTTTTTTAAGTTATGCATATCTGCATAATGCAGCTTTTCCCCCTAAAATAGAATGCAGGCTAGATTATTTTTCAGCACTTAAAGATGAGATAATCTTTCAAAAGAAACAAAAGCTCCATCGTCAATATACTGACGATTTACTGAAATTACTTTACCGAAAAACTAACAACGAACCTATTTTTGCTTTAAAATAAACAAAAAAACCACGGAGAAAGTTCTCCGTGGTTTTTAATTTGTTTTATACAGCTACTAATACAGCTACTACAACATTATTAACACATATCGTGAAAAATAAAAAAGCTCGGGAATCGTCTTCCCGAGCGTATTTGCAGTGGAGCTGGCAATAGGAATCGAACCCACAACCTGCTGATTACAAATCAGCTGCTCTGCCAATTGAGCTATGCCAGCAACTTACTTTAACAAGTATAATACAAAATCAGTTATTTGTCAATATAAATATGAATTAAATAATAAAATTACATATAAAAATACCAGAAGGTAAAGCAAGCAAGTAAAATGCGATATACTGCAAAACTAGTTAAATCGTATTTATGCAAGAATTTCAGGAACCAAAGCACAGACCAATAAGCAACCACAAAGGATACTACAAAGCCGATAGCCAAAATAGTCAAATCATCCATGGATAAGGCATGAATATTTTTTAATAAATCATAGATGCAGGCTACAAACATCAAAGGTACGGCGATTAAAAATGTATAGTTAGCAGAAGCACTACGTGTCAGACCTACTAAAAGACCGCCTGCAATAGTACTACCGCTACGAGAAAAACCTGGCCACAAAGACAGGAATTGATAAATACCTACCCACATTGCTTGTTTAATAGAAATCTTATCTACATCATCAACCAGTTCTGCTTCATGACCTTTAGTCTTATATTCGGCAAACATTAACAGCAGACCACCTAAAGCTAAGCCGATAGCCACAGTAAAAGGAGAGAAGAGATAATGCTTGATATAGGAATAGAAAAAATAACCTGCTAGCATTACAGGTACAATACCGGCTGCAATATGCCATACGGATAAACCCTTCTTAGGATCCCAGCCGTCTTTGGTCAAAAAGCGGGTAAAACGTTCTTTATAAATGAAAATTACGGATAAGATAGCACCTAATTGTACGAAAACATCAAAAACATCGGCAACATTACCATCAAATCCAAGCAGATGACCGACGATAATCATATGACCTGTGGAAGAAACAGGCAAAAATTCTGTTAAGCCTTCAACAATGCCGACTACGACTGCGATTAAATATTGATCCATAATTCTTTAGTTCTTTCCTTTCACACATTAAAATATCATCATATTGCTTTATTATACGATGAAAAAATTTTTTACGCAAATGAAATCCCCATTTATTGCATTTATTTTACAAATTAGTAATAAAATCATATAACAAAAATAAGGAACAGCATTTTGTACTGTTCCTTATTATAATGCTATTTACTTAATCAAGTGTGAATTCAGTCACCAAAGCAAATGCCTATTTGACGTCCGGTACGAATAATTTCATTATCCAAAGTTACCTGACGCGGCTGCGAAGCGGCTTTCTGAATATATACGGTAACAATCTGGTCATGATATAAAGAAACCATAACGTTATATTCGCCTCGCAGACAAGCTTCTGCAGCTGCGACACCATAACGAGTGGAAAGCACTCTATCAAATGCAGTAGGCGAGCCACCACGCTGCAAATAACCTAAAACAGTGCAACGTGACTCAATCCCGGTGCGTTCTTCAATTTCATTAGCTACTTTTTCGCCAATACCGCCCAAACGAATCGGCTCAAAGCTGCCTTTAACAATGCGTGCCACAGACATTTCGCCGCCTTCCGGCTTAGCACCTTCGGCAACGACGATAATGCTAAAGTTTTTGCCTGCATCCTTACGTTGCTGAATTTTTTTGATGACAGGCTCCAGATGATAGGGTATTTCCGGTAACAAAATCACATCAGCACCACCGGCAATACCACTGTGCAAAGCAATCCAACCTGCATAACGCCCCATTACCTCCAGGACCATTACGCGATGATGAGATTCTGCAGTAGTATGTAATCTATCTAAAGCCTCTGTTGCCATAGCCATTGCCGTATCGAAACCAAAGGTACGCTCTGTACATGGCAAATCGTTATCTATCGTCTTAGGTACGCCAACAACCTTGACATCGCACTCTCTCGCCAATTTTGCACCTATATTTAGGCTGCCATCACCGCCGATAATGACCAATGCTTCAATATCATACTTCTTCAGATTCTCAAGAACCTGTTCACGCATATCTTTATAAACCATTTCACCATTTTCTTCGACTGCGAAATGAAACGGATTATCGCGATTAGTAGTGCCTAAAATTGTGCCGCCCCGTGGCAGGATACCTGAAACATCTGCATAGTCCATCAGCTTGATGTTATCGTTCACAAGTCCGTTAAAACCATTAATCACACCATAAACAAGACAGTCATTTTGTAAAAAAGTCTTAACGACTGCACGAATGACTGCATTCAGTCCCGGGCAGTCACCCCCACCTGTCAGAACCGCAAAGCGGCGTTTTTGTTGCACCATAGCTCGCCTCCACATACAACCAGAGATTAAACTATATTATTCTTCAATATGCCAAACCTTAAAGCCGTCCGGGCTAATACGAATTGCTTCAGTACCGTCAAATTTGTCATAGCACAAGTTGCCGTTTTCGATATAACCAGGCCATGCAGTAACAATAGTAAATTTCTTGCTTAACTTACGCATAAGACTATCAGTGTTAATATGGAATACGGGAACAAACAAGGTTTGCAGTCTATCAAGAATGATAACGTCAGCATTATAGCTTGCCAAGATTTCTGCAAACATATCCGGAGCATACAGACCACGGTCAGCAGCAGGAATTGCTAAGAATTCTTCACTGATTAACATACGGCAGTCGATATAAGTCCATTTTTTCTCTTCAGCTGCATCACGTAAAACTTTACTTTTGCCGCTACCCGGTTTACCGGTTACGATTACTACATTTCCTTTGTCGGCTTGAGCTTGTTCTACAACTTTTACCAATTCTTCAACTTGATTCATTTGAAAAACCTCCCTATAACACCGAAGTGTAAATTATATCAACCTTAATTGTTACATACATTATTCGCGGAACTTCTTTAAAATCCTTTAAAAAAATTACATCATTCTGAAAACTTCAAAATGATGTATTGTAGTGTTACAGTTTTATCAATTTTTAGGAATTTTTTCTTTATTTTTAAAACGTTCGTAAGGATCTATAGAAAGCAGACCACTATAAACAGTTCTCAGATCAGTAATTTCACCCTTACTGATAATATACTTCTCTAATTTACGTTTTACACGTTGCAAAGCATTATCGATAGATTTCACATGGCGATTAAGTTCTTCGGCAATTTCCTGATAAGATTTGCCATCTAAATAGCTCATCAATACCTTCCATTCCAAATCACTGAGAATATCGTTCATTTTATTTTCGATATCGCTGAATTCTTCTCTACTGATAACCATATCTTCAGGATTGGCAACCTTCACACCGCTGATAATATCGAGCAGAGTACGATCACTGTCCTCTTCGTAAATAGGCTTATTGAGAGAAACATAGGAATTAAGTGGTATATGTTTTTGGCGAGTTGCTGTTTTGATCGCTGTTATAATCTGACGTGTTACACATAATTCAGCAAAAGCACGAAAAGAGGATTGCTTATCACTCTTAAAATCACGGATAGCCTTATATAAGCCAATCATGCCTTCCTGAATAATATCCTCACGTTCTGCTCCGATTAAGAAATAACTACGAGCCTTAGCTCTAACAAAATTCCTGTATTTATGCAGCAAATACTCCTGAGCCAGTACATTTTCATTAGCCTGTGCTTCTAAAACAACCTCTTCATCAGACATTTCTGCGAAAACTGCATGAGGATCGTTTCTTTTTGTTGTATCTGTAGTCATAGAATACATTTCCTCCATGGGTATCTCAAAAAAATTTTATAAAAATAAACAACAATGCTTTAATTATAACCTTTCCCAACAGCTCCGTCAAATTTTCTGGCGGCGTAGCCTTTCCAAATGCTCCAGTACATGACCGTTAATGCGACCGCCTACTTCATTCCGATTTAATGCACGTGCAGGAACCCGCAATTTAGCAGCAATATCTTTTTTCGCCTTACGGTAGTCTTCCCTAAACTCTCTAGCCGAAATACGATATGCACCGGCACCAAGTACATTGATTTGTTCTGCATAGTCACTAGTAACAACAAATACTTTTGCCTTCAGCTTACCTAATTCGTACGCACGACGTTCAATCCAAGAATCAGCAGTTTCGTCTTCATTAGTATAAACTACCTGAATACCATGAATTGTTTCGATTGCCGCTCCCCCTGCGACATCCATAGCATCAAATACGACAATAGCACGAAAGCCCTTAAAGGCAGCATATTCCGAAACACCTGCCACTAAAAGCTCTCGTGCATGCTCCAAACTTGTCTGACGTAGCTGGGCAAATTCCTTCCACGCGTTTATGACATTATAACCATCTATAATAAGGTATCCGCCCATCTTTGTTCCCTCATTTCAGGATATTACGTTGACGTACAACCTCATACATCAAAATAGCACCTGCATTAGATGCATTCAAAGAATTAACACCGCCATTCATCGGAATGCTGATGATATCATCACATTTCTGTTTAACAAGACGACCTAGGCCCTTGCCTTCTGCACCGATAACTAAAACTACCGGACCGGTCAGATTAGCGGCATAAAAATCCACACCATCCATATCAGCACCGACTACCCAGCAGCCTCTTTGCTGTAGCTCCTCTATGGTCTGAGCAATGTTACCGATTTGCACAACCGGTACATATTCAACTGCACCGGCAGAAATTTTTGCTACTACTGCATTAAGCGGACAACTACGACGACGCGGCATCAAAACACCATGTACACCAGCAGCATCAGCAGTCCGGATTAAAGCACCTACATTCTGTGGATCCTGCAATTCGTCTAATAATAAAATAAACGGGTCCTCGCCTTTAGCAGCAGCACGGGCAAAAACATCGTCTAATGTTTGAAAAGCAATCGGAGCAGCTAAAGCAGCCACTCCCTGATGGCGCATTCCCGGAGCTAATTTATCAAGCTTTTCGGATTTCACCATTTCTACAGGAACATTTTTTTTCTTAGCAAGGGCTAACAGCTCACCGATATGCCCCCCACGAGCATTTTCCTGTACCAACAATTTATTGATAGAACGTTGTCCGCGTAATGCTTCCGTAACAGCATTACGGCCGGCAATTAAATCAGTATCCTGTTGAGACACAGCTTAATCCTCCTTTATTTATCGCTTTGCTCCTTCTTGCGTTGAGCTAAAATAGCATTAATACGTCCGCAGGACATAGCACCCTCATGGCACACACCTTCGGAAACACATGTAGGTCCTGCATTTTCAAAAATAACCGGAGCTACTTTTTGACATTCAGCCAACATTTTATTAGCTAAAGTACGAATCTCCCATTGAGCACGGGTGCAGCAACGCAGGCTAAAAAAGTTCAGCAGAGAACGGGCATTAAATGTGCAGACGATTTTTGTTTCTGTAGCATTAGGCAGAATATAACGTGCATCTTCAGCAGCAATACCCATTTCGGTAAACTCGTTATACATTTCCTGAATTTCTTTCATTAAAGCATCATATTTAGCTTTAGCTTCCGGTCTAGTAGCAATAGATGCAGGCACAATAGTTTCAAAGTCATGTTCCTTAACATATCTTTGAGATTGCTGAGAATAAGACGCAATACGATGACGTACTAATTGATGAGTAAGTACACGGGATACACCTTCAATAGCAAAAGTAAAGCTGACATGTTCTAAAGTAGAAAAATGTCCCATGCTTACCAATTTACGTACTAAGGTAGCTGCCTGCTCATCACTGATACGTTCTTCTAATTGAGCCGCACCGATTGGAGAATAACATAAACGCGCACTCATGGCTACTGTACGCTCAGGTTCAGGCGTATAACGCACTAATTTTACTTGCATAGTCATTTGCTGACACCCCTCTCATTATGTAATATTTAAATTTTATTTTTTCAGATTCTGTAAATATTGGCTGATAATCTCAAAGGATTTATCCATGATTTCTTGCAAACGTTCTTCACGTTCTTCCAAAAATAAATATCCTAGCAACGCTTCAAACGCAGTTGCCATACGATATTCATGTACAGAAGCACTTTTCGGCACCATGGATTTAGCATTACGACCACGGCGGAAAATAGCAACTTCATCCTCGGCTAAATCTTCTACCAATACCTGCATGGCCTGACACTGGCAGACAGCAGAAACCATCTTCGATCCTAAATCATGAACGATGCGTACATGCCCGGAGGTCGGTAAAAGACGCAGACGTATATACATGGAGAATACTACGTCACCGATATATGCCAATAAAATAGGATTTATTTGTTTTGTCTGAGGAAATGTTACGCCAGCTGCCGTGCAGGCAGCCAGCGCATGTTCCTTTAACATTTTATATTGTTCGAATTTCATGTTATTTAGACCATTTAACACCTTGCGGAGTATCCTGCAAGGTAATGCCGATTTCGCTTAATTTATTGCGCAATTCATCAGCTAAGGCATAATTTTTAGCTTTACGTGCATCCTGACGCATACCGATCAGCATTTCTACCAAAGCAGCTTCCTTGTTATCGCCGTTGTCAGCAACTTCTTCCGGTGCAGCAGTTTTTTCTAAAACACCGATAATGGAGCACATTTCTGCAAAGACATCACTCAGAATGGCAACTAATTTGCCATCCGGTTTAATGTTGGCGTCAGTGATAGATTTGAAATAAATGTTGATTTCTTTAGCCAGAGCAAACATATGGCTGATTGCTAAAGCAGTATTGAAATCATCACGCATAGCTTCCATGAAAGCATCACGAATTTCTTGTGCTTTTGCACGCAAAGCCATACTTTCTTCAGTCGGGCCTGCATTCAGCATTTGCTGCAATTCACCTAAGGTTTCTTGTGCTTGACGCAGACGTGCCAGACTCTTTTGAGCTTCAGTCAGGCGTGCATCACTGAAATCAAGCGGGCTTCTGTAATGAGTGGAAACAATAAAGAAACGCAGTGTTTCAGGATCATAATGTTCCAAAATGTCGATTACCATAAAGAAGTTGCCCAGAGATTTAGACATTTTTTCTTCGTTAACAGTAATAAAGCCGTTATGCAGCCAGTAATGTACGAAAGGATGAATACCTGTGCAACCTTCAGATTGAGCAATTTCATTTTCATGATGCGGGAAAATCAAGTCGCTGCCACCACCATGGAAATCAAAGGTTTTACCCAGATATTTCATACTCATAGTAGAGCATTCGATATGCCAGCCAGGACGACCATTACCCCAAGGACTTGCCCAAGAAGGTTCACCTGGTTTTGCAGATTTCCACAGAGCAAAATCCATAGGATTATGTTTGCGTTCGTCTACGTCTACACGGGCACCGGCCATCATATCTTCCAGATTACGACCGGACAATTGGCCATAATATTTGAATTTTTCTACGCTATAGAAAACGTCACCATCGACAACATAAGCATAGCCATTATCAATCAAAGTTTGGACGGTTTCAATGATATCATCAATATGCTCGGATACACGAGGATAAACATGTGCACGACGAACATTCAACTTATCCATTACTTCAAAATAGGAATCAATGTAACGGTTGCAGATATCAAACCATTGCACGCCTTCTTTATTAGCAGTATTGATAATTTTATCATCAACGTCGGTAAAGTTTTGTACATGGGTTACATCGTAGCCTTCATGCTCTAAAAAGCGACGGATGACGTCCCAAGTAACAAAGGGACGTGCATTGCCGACATGAGGATGATTGTACGGAGTAACACCGCATACATAAATATTTGCCTTACCGGGAGTAATAGGTACAAATTCTTCTTTTTGTCTAGTCAGAGTGTTGTAAACTTTAATAGTCATTTTCGCTCTCCTTTTCGACCAATAAATATGCAGGCAGCTTTAGGAAAAATTATAATTCTACACCTGCTTTAGCCAAGCTTGCTTTAATACGTTTAGCAGTACGTTCGATGCCCAGCAGCGGAACCATTGCAGCCAATTCAGGACCATGTTGGTTACCGGTCAGAGCAACACGGATAGGCATGAATACATCTTTGCCTTTCAGTTTAGTGCCTTTTTGAATTTGTTTGAACAGAGCTTTTACAGCTGCATTGTCCAGATTTTCAATTTTCGGCAGTTCTTCTAACAACATATTGATAACAGTAGGAACAGTTTCAGCTTTCAATACTGCTTCTGCTTCCTCGTTTTCAAAATCAAATTCATCATTGAAGTACATTTCTACGCAAGCAGGAATTTGTGCAGCATAGGAAACGTGTTCTTGAGCCGTTGCGACAACTTTGTGCAACCAGGCCAGTTTTTCACCGGTTTCTTCGCCGTTCATGTAGCCAGCTTCAATCATATGCGGTTTAGCACATTCGAAGAATTCTTCTTCAGTCAGTTGACGCATATAATGTTGGTTAATCCAGTTCAGTTTATCGATATCGAAAACTGCCGGGTTTTTAGCAACACGATCCATGGAGAATTCTTTAATTAATTCATCCATGCTGAAGATTTCTTGTTCGCTATTCGGAGCCCAGCCAAGCAGTGCCAAGAAATTGTTGATGCCTGCAGGCAAGTAACCCAATTTACGGTATTGATCAACGCTGGTTGCACCATGACGTTTACTCATTTTAGTATGATCTTTACCCAGAATCAGGGAGATATGACCGAAGATAGGTTTCTTGAAGCCTAATGCATCATATACTAAGCATTGACGCGGAGTGTTAGATAAATGTTCTTCAGCGCGGATTACATGGGTAATATGCATCAAAGCATCATCGATTACTACAGCGTAGTTATAAGTCGGAATACCATCAGATTTAACGATAACGAAATCACCGATATTATTAGAATCAAAAACAACGTCGCCACGAACCATATCGCGAACCAAAATTTGTTGGTCAGCAGGAACACGGAAACGAACAGTCGGTTTACGGCCTTCTGCTTTGAATTTTTCGATTTGTTCCGGAGTCAGGTTACGGCATTTGCCCATATAGCGAGGCATTTTACCTTCTTTAATCAAAGATTGGCGTTCTTCTTCCAATTCTTCATCGGTACAATAGCAGTAGTATGCTTTACCTTCCGCCAGTAATTTTTCGGTATATTTTCTATACAGGTCAAGACGTTCCATTTGATGATAAGGACCATAAGGACCACCTACATCAACACCTTCATCCCAGTCCATACCTAACCATTTTAAAGCTGCTTTGATATTTTCTTCGGATTCCGGGGTAGAACGTTCACGGTCAGTATCTTCAATACGCAGAATCAGCTTACCGCCGGTTTTGCGAGCTAATAACCAGTTAAACAGAGCACTGCGGGCACCACCAATATGGAACGGACCGGTCGGGCTCGGGGCAAATCTTACTCTTACTTCATCATTACACATTATTCAAATCCCTCCAAAACTTTATAACTTGGGTAATAAACCATTTAAAACAGGCTATGACCTTTTATTTTATGAATACAAATAAAAAGTCAGTCTATCAACTTTATATTATATCATAAATTAACAATACTTACCACAGAAGTTAACAAGATTACAAACGGACAATACTAACAGCCGCTTCCGCCGCAATACCTTCTCCACGACCTGTAAATCCAAGCTTTTCAGTGGTAGTAGCCTTCACATTAACGGCATCCTTATCTATCTGCAGTACTTTAGCCACATTAGTACGCATTGCCGGAATAAAAGAAGCCAGTTTCGGACGTTGAGCAATAATAGTTACATCTACATTATTAATGCTATAATCTCTTTCCTGCAACAGCTTAACTACATGAGCCAACAGCTTCATGCTATCTGCATCTTTAAACTGCATATCTGTATCAGGAAAATGTTTGCCGATATCACCAAGTGCAGCAGCACCAAGCAATGCATCCATCAGGGCATGTACAGCAACATCAGCATCACTATGGCCTAAAAGTCCCAACTCATACGGCACTTCAATACCACATAAAATTAATTTACGTTCCGGTACCAACTTGTGTACATCGTAACCACAACCTACACGAAAAACAGGAAATTTTACTTCATTTACTATTTTTTCCATTTTCATCCTCCTGCGTTGCCAAAAGATTTTCCGCAAATACTAAATCCTCCGGCGTAGTAATTTTAATATTTTCATAACGACCTAAAGCGACAACGACCTTATGTCCTAAACGTTCTACCACAGATGCATCATCAGTTACAACAGCAGGATGAGCTGCCAGCTCTGCATAAGCCTGTTTCAATAATGAAGTACTAAAAATCTGCGGTGTCTGAACAGCCTGCAAGGTGCTGCGTTGAGGAGTATCTACTACTTCACCCTTATCATTGATTACCTTAATGGTATTCTTTACTGGAACAGCAGCAATAGCAGCTCCGAATTCTATCGCAGCTGCCAAGGTTCTAGCAAAAACCTCTTTACCGGCAAACGGGCGGGCACCATCATGAACTGCTATATAGCCGTCATTTTCCGGAATAGCTGCCAAAGCATTGGCCACACTATCTTGACGCTCCTTGCCTCCGGCCACAACCTCAAAGGGTAATGTAGAAAAATATTCTGTTTGATAAGCAGCTAAAAGACTTCTGCCGTCATCAACTTCCTGTGGTGCAAGAACAACTACAGCACGCTTTACTAAATTAGTATCAGCTAACATTTTTAAACAATGAACTAACAATGGTGCGCCCTTGAGCATGGCAAAGGCCTTATTAATTCCCAAGCCTAGACGTTTACCGGCACCTGCGGCAGGAATTACAGCAATAAGTTTGTTCTCCATCAAAACAATTTCTCCTTTAAAGCAATACAGACCGGCACATAGTATTTCTATGCACCAGTCTGCTCAATATCCACATTTGCTTAATTTTCTTCCTTTGCTTTCGCAAAAATCATACGTCCTGCAGAAGTCTGCAATACAGAGGTTACAACAATATTCATCATGCTGCCGATATGACCGCGGCCATTTTCAACAACAATCATAGTACCGTCATCAAGATAAGCAACACCTTGATTTTGCTCTTTACCTTCTTTTACCAGATAAACAGTCATTTCCTCGCCGGAAACAACGACAGGTTTAATAGCATTAGCTAATTCATTAATATTTAAAACTTTAATACCTTGAATACCCGCCACCTTGTTAAGGTTGTAATCATTAGTAATAATATCGGCTTTACTTTGCTTCGCTAGACGTACTAATTTTTCGTCCACACCGTCTAAATCATCAAAGTCATTATCGACAACAACTACATTATTTTTATAGCTCAGTTGCAGATCATGAACAAGATCCAGACCACGACGTCCTTTAGCACGCTTCAGATTATCAGAGGAATCAGAAAGCGTTTGCAGCTCTCTCAACACAAAGTTAGGTACGACTAATTGCCCGTCTAAAAATCCTGCCGCCATAATATCCATAACACGTCCATCAATGATAACGCTGGTATCTAAAAGCTTATTGCTGCTATACAGACGGTCGGCCAACGGGCCTTCCAAAAGCTCAGCTGCTTCTTCGCCTTTAATAGCCTTACGTGCAGGAATTCTGTTAAAGAAGCTGACAATATCGTTATGCTTACGCAAAGCAAGCTTCGCACCGACAATGGCCAATACTAAGCTGAGCAGAATAGGAATATATGGGCCGATAATTGGCAAACGAGAAAGAGGTCCGCCGATCAGGTTTGCTAAAATCAAACCGATACCTATTCCGAGCGTCATAACTAAAATGTCACTGGTAGGAACTTTAGACAATGATGATGTTATCTTCTCAGCATAATTGAAAATGCAAGTGGTAATAAATGGTGCTAATACCAACGCAAGCCAGGAGAATAAGAAAAATCCCGGCAGAAGTAAAATCATAGTTGCAAAAGTCAAGCCAAAAGCGCCATTACCATGTAAATCATAGCCCAAGTATTCCGACATAAAAGGCAAGGTATAATCTATGAGTATGAGTCCGGTAATAATTATCATTAAGGAAATAATCAGGCTTACTATTTTTCTTAACATCATCCGTCCTCCTTTCTTTTTATTTTAGGTATACTAAAAGTATTTAATAGTATATCAATATATATAATACAGCGAATAAAGTAAAAAAACAAGTAATTTATCTCAATAAATATGATTCACATGTAAAATGATTTTGATATTTTTGCAACAGAAAAAGACCGTATGAAAAATACGGCTGTACAGCATTTCAGCTTGCGCGCCATAGCATTTTTCACGCGATCTTCATCAACAAGAGTTTATTATGAAATTATCTAGGTTATCATTGGCAGCATTCTTTAAGCCAATTATCAGCCTTAGTAGCATCAATATCTTTGATTAACATAACTTCACTTTGCAAAATCTGCTTAGTATTGTGTAGCAATCTACGTTCACCAACAGAAATTTTCTTACCTTTTTCCATTAAGAGCAAAGTTTTAAAAATCTTTGCTACTTCTACAACACTGCCACTTTTAATCTTATCCATATAAAGCTGCAAGCGTTTATTCCAAGAAATACTCTTAACAGAACTTACATCAGGTTGTGTATGTAAAGCATCCTTGATTTCAGAAAGAGTTTCGACATCACCAATACTACGCAGGCCTATTTTATCTGCATTACGTACAGGAATCGCCACAATCATACTGTCAAATAGCATCTGCAAAACATAATATTGCACTTTATCACCATCTTGTTGGCGTTCTTCAACATCTTTGACAATGGCTCCGCCATGCAACGGGTACACCACTCGGTCACCTGTAGTAAACATCATCAACCCTCCCATGAATCTTGTTTTTCTTTTTTCTGAGCATAATTATTCTTAAACTCTATAAATAGAGTATAACACCCATTTTTAAAAAAGTCAAACTTTATAAGTTTACCACTTCATATTTTATATGTCAATCATTATTTTTCTATACACTTTAAATTTTTTTAAATATACGTTTTTATCGAGATATTCTGCTCAAAAAATTTAAAGTTTACAAATATTTAACTAATACTTACCTGCCGTTGATACTGCTCTATTGCAAAAAAGATTGCTTTCAGCCATAATAAAGATGTATAGAAAATAAAACAAGAGTTGATGGAGGAACAAAATGACTATAGAAGAACAAAATATCCAGTTGTTATTAGAAGAATTACGTAGTAAAGAAGGTTTCATCTGTGATATGGATGGTGTTATCTACCATGGTAACCGTCTGCTTCCAGGTGTCAAAGAATTCATTGATTGGCTCTATCATGAAGATAAACGTTTTCTGTTTTTAACAAACTCTAGCGAACGCAGTCCAAAAGAACTGCAGCAAAAATTAGAGCGTATGGGATTGGATGTAGATGAAAGCCACTTCTATACCAGCTCTCTTGCTACTGCTAAATTTATCCATTCCCAAGCTCCCGGATGCAGTGCTTATGTAATCGGTGCCCCTGGATTGGTCAATGCTTTATATGATATGGGCATCACCATGAATGATGTCAATCCTGATTATGTCGTTGTCGGAGAAACCAACTCTTACAACTACAATATGATTATCAAGGCTTGCCAATTAATCAATAAAGGAGCTCGTCTTGTAGCTACCAATAGCGATTTAACAGGTCCCTCCGAATTCGGTATCATCCCAGCCTGCCGTGCTCTTGTAGCTCCTATTGAATTAGCCACCGGCAAGCAGGCATACTATGTAGGTAAACCTAATCCACTGATGATGCGTACCGGTCTACGTCTTTTAGACGTTCACTCCCAAGATGCAGCTATGATTGGTGATCGTATGGATACTGATATTATTGCCGGTACCGAAAGTGGCTTGATGACTTGTTTAGTATTAAGCGGTGTCAGCACTGTCGAAAACATCCGCGGCTTCTCTTATCGTCCTTCTATTATTATTAATGGTGTAGGCGATATTCCTGTAAAATAATTTCCCAGGAAATTGAGGATACAGTTTTTACTGTATCCTTTTTTATTTGCAGAATAAGCACTTGACGAATAAGCTATATCTAGCTGTATAATGATAGCAATACTATATAATAGGAGAAAATAAACAATGTCTATTCTGCTTTTAGCTGCAATCGTCGACATTCTGTTAAGCGTTATCAGCTATTTTTATTATCGAAAAACATTAAAGCCAACTTATCCTAAAATTTTTACTGCCTTCTTTCTAATTCTTACTTTTTTAGCCTGGTATAGTTTTATCCTGCCTGCTCATTGGCCTTTTTGGCTCCTCCAGCTACTCTCAGTAATCGCCGGCTTCTGGCTTGCCTTTACCTTTTATTCTGTTATTCTAGCACTGCTCCATCTTATTACCCTTCTAGCAGGTAAATCCTGGCACCGTCAGCTTCCCGATAAAAGCTTTGCTATCTGTGGTTTAGTAATAATTATTGCCTTTATGGCTTGGGGTAATTATCGCGCCTTTCATCCCACTATCCGCACAGAAAAGATCACTACTACTAAATTACCGCCTAACACTCATTATAAAATCGTCTTATTAAGCGATTTACATTTAGGACAAATTTTAGGTTCTGATTATGTTAATCATCTGGCACAGCGTGTACAGTCCCTTCACCCTGACGTAATTGTCATTGCCGGCGATGTGATGGACAAAAAAATTGATTACGTCGTTGCCGGACGTAGCTTACAAGCACTCAAAAAACTTCAAGCACCATTAGGTACCTACATTGCCTTTGGTAACCACGATTATTTTGATATGCCCTTTCAATGGCAGCTGCTTTTACAACAACAGGGATTTGTAATTTTACGGGATCAAGCAGTAATCGTCGATAAAAATTTAAAGATTACAGGATTAAATGATTTTAGTCAAAATAAACGTATTAACAGTCTTAATAGATTAGCAATAGCTAATGAAAATTATTATAGTATTTTGTTAGACCATCAACCACGAAAAACCTTAGCTGCACGTGATGCAGGTTATGATCTGTATCTTTCAGGACATACTCATACAGGGCAATTATTTCCGCTACGTCTGATTACCAAAAATATGTATCTGCTTGATTACGGCCGCAAGGACATGGGCAGTTTTACTGCTGTCACTACCTCAGGCTATGGCTTCTGGGGTCCTCCGTTGCGTACAGAAGCAACGCCGGAAATCGTCGTATTGAAAATTACCGGCAAAGAAAAAGCTTAGTCTGCTAAATAAATAACAGACTAAGCCAATTAAAATATTTACAACATATTCACTTATGAGAGCATGACTACGGTTATGCTCTTTTATTTTGCATCAGCAAATAAATAACCCATAATTACGCCGATATCTCTATGCATAGTTTTGCTGCTACTGCCTGCACCTTGCTCTTCTAACAGCTTAATCCAATCTGTGTGCTGTTGCTTTTTATGCAATTGACGGCGTTCTTTTTTAATTGCATCAGCAACTTTAATGAAATATTTACCTGGCATATTACGGGAAATTACCCAAACAGCATCAAGATATTCATTGTAACGAGCATCTTTACCTGCATCATCGCTTTCAGCCTTGACTTCTTTCAGTAAATTTTTCCATTGGTCTACGCAGAAACGTGCTGCTGCTTTCATATCCAAGGTTTCATCATTTTCCCAATGATTATTATAAATCCAACTGAGGATGCTATAAGCAAAGGCTGTCAAACGCCCCTCTTGTGCTTTATCCTGAAAAGCAACTTCCGCCTCTTCGATAGATTTCAAGAGTTTTTTATTCAAAGAATTGCGACCTAAAACAGATTGCCAACGTGCTACAATCCGTGCCCATAATTTTTGCAAAGACATTAATTCAGGTAATACATCCATTGCAGCAATCTCTGCTGCTAATGATGCACGATTACCATGCTGTACACCGGATAAAGTTTCACCCATTTTTAAGCAGCCTAATAAATAGGTTATCTGACGTTTAGCTTCTTTGAAACGTTTTTCATCAAAAACACCTTTAGCAAAATCATTTTGCAAATCTAATAACATATCAGCATGTTCTTCAACAGCCTGCAGTAATTCAGTACGTGCCAAGCCGTTGCCAAAATATTTAGCAGCCTCCGGTTGCTCCTGTCCGGTTAATCCACGTAAAGCTAAACCACGTACAAATTTGCTTCTCTTTTCGATAAATACCGGAATCTCTTGAGTAATCTGTGCTGCCAAGTGCAATAATGCACCTACATCACCTTCCAAAAGCTCTAACTCGACTTCATCAATTTTTTCACTACTCTTTCCGGCAGTAATTTTACCATTATCAATAGCCAGTTCAACTACTGCATCCTGCAAAGCAAGAATATAAGTTACACGGGTAACATTAACAGTAAATAGCTTACTAATACCGTTAGGTGCTAATTCGCTTAACTCAAAACCTAAGCCTAATTCAGCAAAACCATCTAACGTCGGCTTATCTGTCGGCAGAACCATATTCAACTCAAGACGCTCACTTAAACCAGTGGAATTTTTAGCAGAAGTTTTTACAGTAGCTTCAAAGCTACCGTCTCCTTTATCACGAACACGATAAGCAATACCATTACGTTTGAATGCTAAATCCTCTGTATCATAATAAACACTTACCAAACGGCGTTTTTGACAGCTTTCCTCTTTGATATACGGAGCAACACAATCTAATGTCAGCAAAGCCTTAATGGCTTCTTTGCTCATTAACCATTTCAATTCAATTTCTTTTTTATTTTTCATTATTTTCACGCCCTTTCAAAAAGTTCCGCCAATTGCCTAATTTTGCTTCATCACTGCTACGCTGCCACAGCCAGAACGGAATACCAAAAGCCAGTAAGGTCACCAATAGTGCTAGATAAAATTCAGCAGTACCAAAGCTGTCAGCCAAGAAATTATAAGCCACAGCACCAGGAAACATTCCCAAAAATGTCGCCGACGCATACACTTTATAAGGCATGCGTACACTGCCTGCAATAATACTAACAGGGTCATACGGAAAAATCGGTACTGTACGTAACCAAAGCATCTTAGTAAAACAACCATCACCTAAAAGATAATTATTCAACCGCGTACCTAATGCACCGCCAAAATTATGTAGCAGCCAATGTCCGCCACCAAACCTTCCCAAAAGGTAACAGAAACTTGCACAACCTAACCCACCAAAAAGCACAAATAAAATACCTAACCATGGTCCGAATAAAATACCGGCACTTAAATTGAGTAATAATGTAGGGAAAAATAACATTGGCCTAATCGTATATACGCCTACATAAATAAGCGGAGCCCATGCACCAAAGCCAAGTACCCAGTACCTTATATCTGCAACTGATTTCGGGTGCGGATTATAAGGAGAATTATATAACCAATATAATAATAATCCCAGTAATAATAAATAGCTTGTTATTTTCAAACATAAATAAAAATCTATCTTTTTTCTCATATGCATCCTTTCTTTATATTTTATTATAAAACTATTTATAGCTGATATGCAAGTTAATATATTTCGATAATGCTTATAACATTATACGTAAAATTTAGCACTAAAAAACACCTAAATCTTAATGATAATATACTCTTCTACCAGAAGACTTTTTCACAAGAAAGTTGCTTGACTTTAAAATACGTATATATATAATAAAAGTGTAGATTGTTTTTTTCTATACAAAATAGTTTTTTATAAAGAAAGTGGTGATAGTCAATGATTTTTAAATTTGAAGGACAAGCTCCCAAAATCGATGAAAAAGCGTATGCTTTCAACACAGCTACCTTAATTGGTAAAGTTGAACTCAAAGAATACGCCAGTGTATGGCCTGGAGTTACTATTCGTGGTGACGTAAACAGAATCGAAGTAGGTCGTTATAGCAATATCCAAGATAACAGCGTACTTCACGTTGCTGATAAATATGCATGTATTGTCGGTGATTATGTAACAGTCGGACACTGTGCATTGTTGCACGCCTGCACCGTCGAAGATCATTGCTTAATCGGTATGCATTCCACTATTTTAGATGGTGCTGTTATAGGTCATGGTTCCATCGTAGCTGCTGGTGCAGTCGTAACTAAAGGCACCATTGTACCTCCGTATTCTTTAGTTGCCGGCGTACCTGCTAAAGTAATCAAAACTCTTGATGAAGAGGGTATTAAAGCAATTCATGCACAAGCAATCAAATATAAAACTCTGTGGACTGAACGCTATGGTCTTCTGCCTAATGGCGGCGGCGAATCTTATCATGGTGAAAAAATCGTTTAATATTTGACATTTTCCTCTACAAAAATGACGTTGACTACAATAATAGTCAACGTCATTTTTTATGCTTATTTAATTAACGCCAGGAAAAGAATTTACAAATTTAATTTTGATATCAGGGAAACTATCTACAAATTGTACAGTAAAGTCAGGATTATATTCTACAAACTGCCATTCACCAGATTCATCAGCAAAATAATCCACTCTTTTCACTCGCAAATCTGCAAAGCTTTCTACGATTTTGACTCTGATATCCGCATTATGCTCTACTACCTTGACGCGACCACACAATTTTATTCCTTTAAAATAACCAGCCTCATTTATAGGCGATGCTGCTTGAACAATTGCAGGTAATAACAAGAGAAAAACTGCTGTCGCTAAGAACAATAACTTCTTCACAGAGTAACGCATAAGCTACCATCCTTCCATCAGGCAATAAATTTGATTATTAATAATCATTAATCTATATGATAAATATAATTTGCTTTACGCGGAGCTGCAGGCAATGCAGGAGCTGCAGCATAACCCAAAATACAATGACCTATGCCTTCATACTCACCTTCAATGCCCCATTTTTTCAGCAAAGCTTTGCCCCGTTCACTTTCAAATTCTTGTTTAGCACGATTAATCCAGCAGCTGCCTAAACCTAATGCATGTGCAGCTAGCATCAAATTACCCATAACCAAAGTACCATCATAAACATGGTTATTATTAGCCTTTTCTGCCAAAACAACTAAAACGACAGGTGCACCATAAAAAGGATCGCTTTTTACTCCTAAAATTTCACGATTCATTTCAGATAATTCATCACGAGTTGCTTTATCTGTAACAGCCACAATAATAGCCGGTTGTTTCCCGTGACCACTGGCAGCATATGTACCTGCTTCAGCTACTTGGTCAATCAGTTCACGGGGAACCATATCAGGTTTATATTTACGAATACTACGACGTTTTTTAATAGCTTCTAACACAGCATTCATGCTAATCACTCCTTAATTTACATTTTCTTGAAAACACTTTTCGGTTGTTTGCAAATCGGGCAAGTAAAGTTGTCCGGCTCTTTAGTTAAATCGCCTTCATAGATATAACCACAAACGCTACATACCCAACGTTCACTAGCATTAGCAGTTACGGAAACATCTTCTTTTTGATATGTAGGAGCATTTTTCGGCGCTTTACCTTTAATAACATCATGGTAATATTTATAAGTCATCGGCACATAATTTCCTAATGCCACACTATCTAATACTCGAGCAATAATCACAAAATGTGTTTCCATTTCAACAGCAGTTATCACTTCACAACTTAAAAAACCACATGTTTTATCAGTAATAACCGGTAGATTATCACGCATTTCCCAAGTAAAATCATCTCCGGCAAACTTATCTTTATCGCGTCCGCTAGCAAAGCCTAACATGGAGATTACCATTTGCGGAGTTTGTTCGGACAAAATAGAAATTGCAAAACGACCACTTTTCTTAATAACATCGTAAGTATAATTATTACGGTTTAAACTAATGGCAATAGTAGGATTATCACTAGTTACCTGAATAGCAGTATTAATAATGCACCCTGTAGGTCTTGCATTATCCATAGCAGTCAAAGCGTACATACCATAAGTTAATTGCCATAAAACAGATTTATCCATCTCAAAATCCTCCTTGTAAAAAATTAAACTTGTATTTTAGTAATATTTCTAGCTCAAGAAAAAATATTCCTGCAAAAATGTGGGAGATTTTTTCTTCTTATTTATATAACAAATATGGTGCAGCTTTTTCTTTAAACGCTTGACACTCTTTTTGCCAACGAGGAAAAACATTTTCATGCGGTTCACCTAAACGCATACTATCTTCACCTAAGGCAATATCAATTTTATACCCTTTAGCACCATAACGTTCAGGAAAAGTAATTTTATCAGGATATAAACTACGAAATACTTCCATAATTAAATACTGTAATTCTGGTAAATTTACTTTTTCAATGTCCGTAATATAAATTTGCACACCCTGTAGCAATTTACCTGAGCATTTTCCAGAACAAGGGGAAAAAGATGCTGCTCTAAACTTTACTCCTGCTAAATGTAAATCATCTAGTGCTTTTTTTACTACTTCCGCATCAGCACCATTCATACCTACAAGCATAAAAGGCTGTGCCGTACCAGTGCCTATTGATAAACTACTATCACCTAAAATACCTGTTACCCCATATAAAGTTGCTGTTTCTACTGTTGGAATTAACGGAGATGTTAACACCCAAGGTAATTTAGTATCTTTCCAAAGCATATCCTTATGATATTCTTTCATAGGCACTACTTGTAACTGACACCCAATTTTATACTCGCCATTGATATAACGAGCAAATTCACCAATAGTCAGACCATGACGCAAGGGAATAGAATATAAACCGATAAAACTACTATATTCAGGCTTCAATACTGGACCTTGTACCACTCCGCCTAACGGATTCGGACGGTCTAAAACTATAACTTGTTTACCAAATTTAGCACATTCTTCCATAATATAAGCTAAAGAAGAAAAATATGTATAATGCCTAATACCTACATCCTGAACATCAACGACAATTGTATCAATTTTATCTAGCATTTCTTTAGTCGGACGACGATTGCCACCATATAAACTAAAGGCAGGTATTTTATTATACTCATAATCTTTAAATTCTTTACCAGCAGCTACAGCACCGAACAAACCATGTTCTGGAACAAAAATAGCCTCAAGTTGACTATGCTCGGCAAGAAGTTCTACACTTGAACGAAAATCACTATCTACGCCCGATTGATTAGTAAATAAACCTACACGCTTATTCACTAATAAACTCTGCACCTCAGGCTCATCTAAACGTTCAATGCCTAAAATAACTTTAGCCTGTGCCACAGCAGTAACGAGTAACATAATCATCAAAACTACAACAACACTTATTTTTCGCATTCCAAAGACTCCAAACTATAAATATATATTTATATTGTAGCACATTATTTATAGTGTAGGCAAATAAGATAAACTTTAAATAAAGACTAAATTATATTTTTAATAGTAATATTATATTTGATTTATATTTGGTATATTTACTGTAAACAAAAATGACTTTGCCAATTTTATATTACTTTACTTAGTAAAATTTAAGTGAAATAATACGTTGACAAAGTCATTAATCTTATAATTCTTTATTTTGTAAGGCAATTAGTGCATCATGCAAAACATTTGTTGCAACTGCTAAATCATATCCATCAGACCATTCCTCCGGACAATGACTGCGACCACCACGACTAGGAACAAATAGCATAGCTGCAGGAATCTGTTCACCGAAAATCTGTGCATCATGACCTGCACCGCTAGGTAAATGCATATAAGACAGCTGCTGCTTATGACATTGTTCCTGCAATGAAGCCTTGAGCACATCATGCATCATAACAGGCTGTTCGTCCAATAAATCCTCTAATTCAAATGACATACCCATATCTTCCGCCAAGCCTTCTAAATCTGCCTGCAACGCTTGACGCTGCTCTATTAATGCCTGACTGTCTACAGCACGGATATCCACGGTAAAAGAAACTTGACGAGCAATAATATTCATGACATTCGGTTCAACATGCATAAACCCCACAGTTGCTACAGCGCCTGGATACTGACGTGCTCTATCACCGATTTTGCTGATAACCTTAGCAGCAAAATCCATAGCATCTTTGCGCATATGCATAGGCATAGTACCTGAATGATCTGCCTGACCATGAATAGTAACCAGAACACGTTTAATACCGACGATAACGTCGACAATACCCAATTGCTTACCTTCTGCCTCTAGCACAGGTCCTTGTTCAATATGAATTTCTAAAAAAGCTTTTAAATCTTTACGTGGATGTGCATTAATTGCTTCCGGTTGCAAACCAAAATTTTTCATCGCTTGATAAATACTGATGCCATCTGCATCTAAATATTCTTTAAGCTGTGTAGGACTATACTGGCCAAACAACGCTTTTCCTGTAAATAAACCTGCATGAAAACGCGCTCCCTCTTCATCATTAGTCGCAATAATTTCTAAGGAATAATAAAGTTTTACTTTTTCTTCTATTAAAGCTCGTGCCGTTTCAATTGCACACACTACACCAGCAATGCCATCATAAGCACCACCATTACGTACAGAATCATAATGGGAGCCAAACATAATTGTTTCAGGCACTTCGCCTTCCAAGCGACCAATTAAAGAGCCACTATTATCTAAATAAACTTTTAAGCCAGCAGATTCCATTTCCTTACGCAAATAATCTAAAGCAGCTTTAGCCTCATCAGTATACGGAAATCGTGTTACACCAATTCCAGGAGTAGCCGTAAACTTGGCTAACGCACTTAAATGTTGTTCAATATTTGCTTGTACACTTACTAGATTCATCTACTAAAAACCTTCCCCTCATTAAATATTTTTATCACACCTCTACTGCATGACCTTTAACACGAGTAAAGAAACCATGAATAGCCAAACAGATTAAAATACCACCTGCTGTTACCAGAACATAGCGCGTTGCCATAATACCACCTAAGAAGCCACCCAATAAAGGCCCGATAACACCACCGAACTGCTGTGCGGAAGTTACTAAGCCGAAAGCTTTACCACGAGTATTGCTATCAGTTACACGAGTAAGATTAGCATTAATATTAGGTACGGCACCTGCTAGGAACAAACCATAAACGAACTGGATTGCTGCAAACTGCCATACATCAGAAATAAACATCTGAAACAGATTAATAAAACCAGCTAAAAAAGTAACTAAACAGAACACACGCATATAACCGAAACGCTGTCCACGTTTGCCCCAGAACGGTGCAGCAATAATACCTGCCAATCCCGCCAAGGAGAAAATAATACCACTGGTCTTGATAACCTCATCACCCATAGTATGCATCAACTGCCCTACATATAAGGTAATCAACGGTTGAATAAGCATCGCACATGATTGAATGATAAAGAACATTGTCATGATATAAACAAGCTCCTTATTCTTCAAGGATTCTTTCAAATCACCTAAAAGATGTACTGCACCCTTGCCACCCTTTTGCAGAACAGTCATGTCCTTAACAATGAAAATTACCGCAGTAGTTGCCGCAAATAAAGCTAGGCTTCCTACATAAAAAGACATACGCATACCGAACCAACTGCTTAAATAGCCGCCCAACAGTGGTCCCATAATACTACCGCTAGCCACAGATGTCTGCATTAAACCCATACCCCAGCCCATTTTATTTTCTGGCAACGAAGATGAAGCCATGGACATACATGCAGGAACAAAACCAGCAACAACACCACATAATGTACGTACTATCATCAGCTGATAAACATCCTGACAAACACCTGTCATAAAATAAGTAATCGCCAAACCATAACCAGCACGAATAGCCATCTTTCTCTGGCCTACATGATCAGCCAAGGCTCCCCAATACGGTGCCATAATAGTAGATCCTAAAAACGTAATAGCAAATGTTATACCTGCCCAAAAATTAACATCCGCCGCTGATACATGTAGCTCACGCAATAAATAAACCGGTAAAAAGGGAATACAGCTAGTATAACTAGCACAGCATAAAAATACACCTACCCATAAAACAGGCAGATTCTTTTTCCAAGGAAATTTCTCTGTATCCTCCATCAACGCCTCTTTAGAAACTAAATTATCAGACATAAGCATCACCCACTTTTTCTTTATTTTCTTGTTTTTATTATATCATAAGCTTTGCTAACACACTATATAAGACAGGAATATCAATACAAACTATTTGAGTAATAATTATGCACATCATGTTATGCTTATTGTTCTTTAAGAAGATTTAAAGTATAATATAATATGATAATTTATTTACTTCGTGTTCCTTGAAGTAAATTTAGAAAAATATAATCAGAGGTGTGACATGAAACCATTTGAAGCACAAGAATTGGAATCCTGCGGTATTTTTTCCAAACTTTTTGGCAGCAAGCCAGCAGAAAACGGCTGGAAGGAATTAAATAACTTATTAGCTGCTGCACAGAATATGCAAGAAATCTCTCACGAAAAAGTTATCGGTGCACTAAAAAAATGGGGTGTGAAATTCCATGACGATAATATGCAGCAACGTAGCGCTATTTATCGTAAATTCGCCGATGTTGTTTATACAGAAGCCCAAACAAAAGCAGACCCATTATTTGCTCAAAGCGAACATTTAGCTAAGCTTTTAGAATTACCTGAGCATTTAGTAAAAATGGCAGAAAAAGGTGCTAAAACAGCTGCTTATTTCGTTCGTTGCCGTAAGTTATTACATAATGAAGAGAAATTGAACATCCAGGAAATCAATGCCTTATTTGATTATGATTACGAAGACGGACTTTCCATTCGTAAACAGGTCTTTCAAGCATACTTCAACGATAAATTTGATGATATTTCTAAAGCAGAACGTTATACTCCTGATGAAGAAGCTGATTTCCGTGCTGATTGTGCAACTTTGGATATACCTTATGAGTTTAAAACCAATATTGTCAATGCACTGCGCAAATACCGTGACTTGTGGAATGCCGAAAACAAACCTTTAAATACAATCAAAATCGACCTGCCTTTAAATGAAGGAGAAGTTTGTCATGCTACTGTTAACTGCGGTTTATGCCAAACAAAAATAATCGAAAAAGAAGACAACTATTTCGAAATGACTCGTAAATTCCGTATTGACGAAACAGTTAACTTCCGCGGAGAAAAACTCGAACATCCGAAAATCAAAGAAGAAGCTACTATTCTTCTTGAATTAGGTCATTTTGTGCTCACTAATCACCGCATCATCTATTTCAGTCAGAAAAAAGCCTTTGCTGTTAATTTTGCAGAAATACAAGAAATGATATTTGATAATATCAATATGGTAACCATTAAAACCAATAATCAAAAAGGTGAACTGCAATTTAAATTCCCTGATGATGCAGCAGGTGTTATGTTTATTCTCATGAACAAAGTTAAAGACGCATTTAAATAATTTTTACAAAATATAAAGTGCTGATAATCATTAAACAGCCTCCTGTCAATAGACTTAACAATCTAAAGATAGGGGGCTGTTTTTCTGCTGCTAATTATTATTCTTTGCGCCAACAATAGCAATAGCACCGATTAAACAAAAAACTGCTAAATAGCTGAACACAAACACAAAGCTATGTGTTGTATTTAAAACTACACTTGCTAATAAAGGACCTACAATACCACCGATAAATCCATAGGAAGTGAAGATCAAGCCAAAAATCATAGCAAAATATTTTAGACCAAATAAATCAGTTACTAAAGGCCCACTGATAGCAAATAAAGTACCTAACGCATAACCGACAAAAGCTGTAAAAATACATAATGGTAATAATGTATCAACACACAATAATCCCAAATAACCAATACCACCTATCATGAAAGAAATACAGCCCAAAGTACGTCTTCCTATTTTATCTGACAAAGCACCGGCAATGATACGACTTAAACCATTAGTCAGATTAAAAGCAGTTAGAGCCATTACGCCGCCAATGCCTAAATAAACGCTGTAACTTTTGGCTAATGACACCATAGAAATACCTGCAGCACCCATAAAAGCCCAAGTAATCCACATCATCCAAAATGCTTTTGTTTTTATTGCTTCTTTAGGTGTCATTTCTTTGCCTAAGCCGGCTCCTTGTTTAGCTGAAATACTTTTTAAAGAAATAATTAAGTCATAATGAGCAGCACTTTGCTCTGCCGTAAGTTTACTTCTCTCAGGCATTTCTGCCATTAATGCTCCTGCTAAATTAAACACTAAAATCAAGAATGTAACTATCCAATTCATGGTAACATAACCATAATTATTTAAAAGAGAATTTAAAATTGGTGCCATCACCGCTGCTGAACACCCAAAGACCAAATTGACGATACCTGTAACTAACCCTCTTTTATGTGGAAACCAATTTTGTACAGTAGCTAATCCCGGTCCATAAATAAAGCAAGAGGAAAAACCTGTTAAAAACGCCCACAGCCAAATCATCGCCATATCCATAGCATAAATAGCTAGAAACATACCGATAATTTGTATCAACGTACCTAGAAGATATGATTTACGTGTGCCTAACAGCATATGCCATTTACCACATAAAAAAGTCCCGATACCAGCAGAAACTAACAATAAAGTCATTACCATACCTGCATCAGAATGCAATGTTTGACGCCAATATTCGCTTAATACACCAGGATAACCAAAGGTTAAAGCACCTGACCAAAAAATAGCAATCGCACAACCAAGCACAGCTCGCCATCCTTTGCTATCTCTTTCCTGCATAGCTTTAGCTGTATAGTTGTTTTTACAAGAGCCTATTTTTATTTCTGTAGACAATGCTCTACACCTACTTTCAAAAAATATATTTTATTATAGTAAAAAGTAAAGAAAAAAGCCAGCAGAATTAACTGCCGGCTTTTGAAGATTATAATATTAATTTATTTTACATACATTCTTTAATTGCCTTAGCCATACGTTGGATACCTTCTACAATACGGTCATCAGGCATATTAGAATAATTGATACGCATACTGCGGTCTGTTTTTTGATTCGGATAGAAAGCATCGCCGATAACACCGGCAACTTTCATTTCGATACATTTATTAAATACTTTCAAAGCGCTTACGCCTTCCGGGAAAGTAAGCCACAGGAACAAACCACCTTCAGGATGGGTCCATTCAGTTCCTTCCGGGAAATATTTATCCATAGATTCCAAAATTAAATCACGACGATGTTTATACAAAGCCACAATTTTTTTCACGTGTTCGTCCAAATCATATTCATCCATATACGCATCAGCCACACCTTGGTCAAAATTGGAGGTATGTAAATCAGCACTTTGTTTGATTTTCACGAATTCACTCAGCAGATTATGTTCAGCTGCAATCCAACCTAAACGTAAACCAGGACAGAAGATTTTGGAGAAAGTACCAAGGAACATAACTAAACCTTTAGTATCCAAAGATTTCAAGGACGGCAGAATAACACCTTCATAACGCAATTCGCCATAAGGATTATCTTCTACAACAGGTAAATTATACTTATTTACAACTTCCATAAATTTTTGGCGTCTTTCCATAGACCAAGTACGACCAGTAGGATTTTGGAAATCAGGAATTACATAAATAAATTTACAATTGGGAGTCGTAGCTAAAATTTTATCCAATTCTTCTGGAATTAAACCGCCGTTATCTGTAGGCACTTCAACGAATTTAGGTTGATAGGCATTAAATGCATTAAGTGCACCTAAATAAGAAGGACTTTCGCACAATACTACATCATCAGGATTCAAAAACAGTTTGCCTACAAAGTCAAGACATTGTTGAGAACCTGTTGTAATCAAAATATCATCAGCATCTACAGTAGCATGATATTTGTCAGCCATACGTTGAGCAATTTTAGCACGCAAAGTAGGACGGCCTTCAGTAGTTGCATATTGCAGTAATTGACGACCTTCTTTTAAAACTAAATCATGAGAAACCTTAGCAATTTCTTCTACCGGAAATAGTTCCGGTGCAGGAAGTCCGCCAGCAAAAGAAATAATATCAGGTTGAGCAGTTAATTTCAGTAATTCACGGATTTCGGAAGACTTCATTCTATCCATACGTTGAGCAAAATTCATAATATAAAACCCTCACTTCTCTTATAGCTTAAACAGCTTTAGTTTGTAAGTTACATTGTAACAGTAAAACGTAAAACTCTCAAGGAAAATGTACTTATATATATTTTTTTGTTCTCTGTTATTAGAAATATGTTAAATTGATTACGCTTTTTTCACAAAAATAATATAACCCCGCAAAGTAAGAAACACTTCCTTACTTTACGAGGTTAATTATGTTACGTCATTTTATGCTAAGAAGAAAATTAGATGTGACGTACGTTGGTAGCTTGCTCACCGCGCTCGCCTTGTACTACATCAAATTCTACGTCCCAACCTTCTTCTAAGGTTTTGAAGCCGTCAGCTTGAATACCGGAGAAGTGAACAAATAAATCTTTGCCGCCTTCACGTTGAATAAAACCATAACCCTTCTCTGCATTAAACCATTTAACTTTACCAGTCATCTTATAGCCTCCCTAATATCAATTTGAGTCATTCAACCCATTTCAACTATTATAGCTTAAAGAGCAAGTAAAAGCAAATTATTTTCTGAATTTTTATAAAATTATTTTTCAGTATTCTGTTTTTGCCAAGAGGAACATAATTTCAGCTTCATGCTCCTAGGCAATTGTTTTATGGCATATTCTCTTTTCAAAGCACTTTCTTTATCAGACAATTCCTCAACATACGCCAAGGTCAGCGGACCGCGGCCACGAGTATACTTCGCACCCTTGCCTGCTTTATGCATAGCCAGACGATGTTCAAGGTTGTTTGTCCAACCTGTATATAAGCTGTCATCTTTGCAACGCAGCATATATACAAATGCAGACATTTATTTTACAACCTCTACTTTTTCCATGATAACAGCTTCACGCGGACGATCACGGAAATCAGTCGGTACAACACCAATTAAACGAACAACATCCATACCTTCAACGATTTTACCGAAGATTGCATGGTGACCGTTCAGCCACGGAGTAGGAGCCAATGTAATGAAGAATTGGCTACCACCGGTGTTAGGACCTGCATTAGCCATGGACAGAATACCTTCATCATCATGTTTCAAACCTTCGCCGAATTCGTCTTTAATTTCATAGCCGGGGCCGCCCATACCGGTACCGGTGGGATCGCCGCCTTGAATCATAAAGCCATCAATAACACGATGGAAAATCAGGCCGTCATAAAAGCCTTTTTCAGTTAAGTCGATGAAATTTTTGGTAGTCAAAGGAGCTTTGTCCTCAAACATTTCAGCAACAAAAGTACCTTTGTTAGTTGTAAATTTAATTTTTCTGTTTTCACTCATAGTTAGTTCCTCCAAATATTATTTTCTAAAAGCAACCTGATGACGGAGCAGAGCTACAAATAAGTAAGCACCGGTACCGATAGCAGCCATCGCAGCCGGCAGTAATGCTTGCGCTGCAGCATTACCATGCAGGAAGGTACTGCTAAATAAAATCATCAGAAAGAAGCCCATCATAGTTTGCAAACGTTTCGGCAGTAAACGTTTACCTGTTTTATCACCTTTAGCCTGAGTATAATAGCTGATACGGATTTCCGGCAGATACAGTATAAAAGCAGCACTCATAATATAGATATAATTCATGGACAGTATATTAGGTTGTTTACTAAATTCAGCAATAACTAGACCTGCCAAAGAAATACCTGCTAAATACAAGCTGCGGAAATAGCCTGCCTGAATCTGGCTCTCTAAAATATACGCAGCACCAGTCAACAACGGATATACCCAGAATCCGTCTTTACCTAGCCAAATAGCAGTACCGATAATAATAACGTTATCTCCTATACGATGACGATCACCGGAGCTACGATTAAGCATACGCAAAATAAAGAGCAGCCAAAGCATAACTAAAATATTACCTTCGCCTAAAAAATAATAGGCAATCAAGGTCAGACCACCACCGATAATGCCGCCTAATTGACGATCAGGGTCCAGCTCTTGAGCAATCATATAACATAATAAGAAACCTAGTGCATAACCTACAGCAACTACAACTGCAGGACCGGACTCCATACCGGTCATTGATTTCCACAAGGTTACCAGTACGGAAATAATCACTGTGCACATCACGGCAAGCTTAGTTACCTTATTATCGAAATCAATAGGACGTCCTAAACCTAAGTATTGGCTAAGACCTGTGGAATCGTAATCTGCCGGTTGGTCACCTGCATATTTATTACGTTTTTTGGACATAGTATCACACCTTACCTCAAAGTTTTTAACTTCTTTATTATACCATAGCAATGCACATCTGTCATAAGAAAAAGGAACTATTATGAGTTTTTCCCCCATAATAGTCCCTCTTTTCCAGATAATTAATATAACATGATTTTTCCTAAAAAGTACTCTTTAAAAAACATCCGTTAATTCTGCTAAGGTCAAAGCAAAAGCCGCTGTTCTAGGTACTGCTGTATTCAAATCAACAAATTCATGATCTGTATGTTCATCATAATTTTCTACACCTAAAGCATCTAGAGTCGGTACAAATTTAGCAGTACGATTGCCATCAGTCAGTCCGCCTGCTACCCATTCACTAACCTCGCCGCCAAACTCTTCTTTGACAATGCGTTTATAGACATCAACCATTTTTTGTGCTTGAGCTGTTTTTTGCATTGGTCCGGTAACAATACCGCCACTAACCTTTACTTGTGTGCCCTGAATAACGATTTTATTCTCCAAAGCTTTTACTGCAGCATCAATACGCTTTTGTTCTTCAATAGTGAAACAACGGATATTTACCTCACAGAAGGCATCACCCGGAATAACACTTATTTTATCATTTGTAGAACCGATGACACCGACATTAACAGTGTTTTGGGGAATAAATTGACCAGCATCGACAATACCACGTGCCTTCAATGCATCTGCAGTAAAATCATGTGGATTACCTGGCATCGGACTAGCTAATTTATGCAATTCAGTAATGGTATAAGCTAACTGATGAATAGCATTAGCACATTCCTGAGAAGCATTACCATGATGTCCGCCTACACCAGTTACTTCAATACGATATTTAGCATTGCCTTTACGTTGAGTAACAATACCCCAATTAGGACGTGCCACATCCATAATAATAGCAAAATCTGCTTGTTGGCTGAGTTCTGCTACAATGGCTTCCGCAGTAGGAGAACCGCCCTCTTCTTCACCGTTAGTATAATAGATAATTTCTTTATAATTATCAAAGCCAGCTGCTTTTAAAGCCTGCAAGCCATGAATAACTTCTACAACAGTTGCCTTATCGTCGCCAACACCTGGTCCCCAGGCAAAGTTATTTTCATCAACATGGAAAGGACGACGAGCAACCTCGCCTTTCTTAAACACAGTATCAACATGGGCAACAAGTAAAATTGTATATTTACCATTGCCATGCAGACGGGAAATTAAATGGCAGGCACGATCATTATAACGAAATTCTACTTCAGCTCCTAAAGCCTGCATTTTTTCCGCTACAAATTTATTCGCAGCTTCCGTACCTTCACGGTCGCCGTTACCGGAGTCAATATTAGTCAAAGTTTCTAAATCTTTTACATAAGCATCATAATTATCTGCTAAGTATTTTTTGACAAATTCTTTCATGTTTTTGCTCCTTTCACTATCATAAAATTATGAGTAATAGCTAGATTTTCAATTCGTGCCATAGCTAAATTTTTCCTGCTGGATACGTTATCTTACCTAATAAATTTACTTCCAAATTTACTTTATTGTTTTTAAATTAAAGGAAATATTCTACAGGACGTTCTTCCTTGCACATGGATTCAAGCCAGGTCTTGATTTTTTCACAGTCACAAGTACGTGCATGAACAGGACAAGTTTTTACGCAACGCATACAATTAATGCACAACTTATCATCAATAGCTGCAGTTAAAGGATCTATTGCACCTACAGGACAATGAGCAGCACAAGCACCACACAAAGTACAGAGCTTTTTATCATAAGTCTTAGAAATCGGCAAAGCTTGCTTAGGTTGAGGATTAGAATCGCCAGGTACGCTAATCTCTTTAAAATCGCCTGTAGCTATTTTTTTGCATATAGCATCAGCAAAAACTTTAAATACTGCTTTATCCGCCATATTAGGTCTGCCTGCACCAAGATTAGATGCAAAAATATGCGGAATCACAGGAGCAATAGCACCAATTACCGAAAAACCACGGACCTCCAGCATCTGCTGCATTTGCGCCAAAGTATCATCGTAATGACGGTTACCATAGCAGGCCATAATAATACATGGAGTATCATTGCCACGTAAATTTTTCCATAAACCCATAGCCGGTGGCAGCTGTCCTGCGTATACCGGGTTAGCCACAACTACCAAATCTTCATTTTTAAATTCATGGATTATTTCCCTTTGCTTAGGTAAAGTATTATCTACTAAAGTTTTCTTTTCTACATTATCAAAGCATGTTAAAAGGCATTCTACGGCCTTTTTTGTACCTTTTGTGGGGCTAAAATACAATGCTGTAATGTTCATTTCCATTGCGGCGACATCTCCTTTATTTCCTGCTCACCATAATTTTATCCACACGATTCCCATCCATATCCACAACTTCTAAATGTAAATCTAAAAAATCAACCTTTTCACTTACTTGGGGAATATGACCCAAGAGAGATACTACAAGACCTGCTACAGTATTATAGCTCTGGCGTACATTCTGTGCTTCTGCCTCTTCCACATGGAAATGATCAGCAAAATCGCTAATTGGCAGCATACCATCGACTAACCAACTATGCTCATCACGTTTAACAATTTTCTGTTCATAATCCTCATCAAAGGAAGGTACATCGCCTACAATGTGCTCTACTACATCACGTAAGGTAACCATACCTGCTAAAGAACCGAATTCATCAACAACTAAAGCAATCTTTACACGTTGCTGTTGGAATTGTTTTAACAGATTATCAATACGCATAGTTTCCGGAATATAGAGAGGCTGACGTATATGTGCGGCTAAGTCATAGTCATTTTGTGCTAAACCGTCTAACAAAAAACGTTTAGTATAAACAACACCTAAAACATTATCCAAGCTTTCCTCGGCTACAACAAATGCAGAATAATGCTTTTCCGTCAATGTTGCCAAGTGTTCTGCTGTACTATCCTTAATGTCTAGCCAACTAATCTGTGTACGCGGAGTCATAATCTCACTAACACGCAAATCGTCTAATTCTAAAGCATTAATCATAATTTTCTGCTCTTCGGTATTAAAAACACCACTAGCAGCACCCTGCTCAATCAAAAGACGTACTTCGTCCTCACTGATTGGTTGCTCTTCGTTATTACGTATTTTTAAAAACTTAACGATTATTTTTGTCGATACGCTTAATAGAAGTGTCAATGGTTTAAAAGTCACAACTAAAAAATGGACAAACGGAGCACATGTAACAATCATAGTTTCCGGATTACTTATAGCAATACGTTTGGGAGTTAATTCACCTAAAATAATACTTAGATAAGTTACTAAAGCAACAACAATTGTATAAGCAATGACAGATGCAGAAGCAGCTAAGCCAGGAATATAACTTAATACTTCGGTTAAAGGTGCTGCTAAAGCAGCACCACTATAAACACCAGTACCAATACCTACTAAAGTAATGCCTATCTGCACAGTAGAAAAGAAATCAGTAGGGTCATCAGCTAACTGTAAAATATACGAAGCCTTCTTATTTCCAGTAGCAGCTAATTGTTCTAATCTACTTTTACGTGAAGAAACCAAAGCCATTTCTAGTAAAGATAAAATACCATTGGCTCCAATTAAAGCTAATACAATAATAATTTCCTCAAGATACCCAAAAGGGTCCATTAAAATTCACGCTCACTTCCAGATAATTACTTATTATTACCGCTAACAGCTTTACGCAATAAGTCAATAATAATGATAGATAAAGAAAAGGCAACTACTACCAGCCATTCATGCATATTAAGTGGCGTAGTACGCAGCACACGACCGCCAATATATGTTAATACAACTTGAATTAACACAATCAGAGCCATTACCTGTAAAAAACCTTTATTCAAATTAATATTTTCCAATAAATTCATACCAGAAACACGGACATTAAAACCATTAGCAACTGCCATAAAAATATAGGTGCAGAAGAAACCCGTATAAGTATAAATATGGTCAGGAGCATTACGGAACAAATGATCTACCCAAGCACTCTTATAGAAAGCTATTGCCATAATAGTCATATACATACCACCGGTAACAATACTGAGCAACATCTTTTTGCTAACAATCGGTGCACTGCGTTTTTTGGGAGTTTCCTGTAAATATTTTTCTAAAGCAGGCTCGCCACCAAAAGCCAAAGCTGCCAAGGTATCCATAACTAAATTAATCCACAAAATTTGCGTAATAGTTAAAGGTTTATCAATACCAATAAACGGAGCAATAAAGTTAATTGCTACAGCTGAGAAGTTAATCGTTAATTGGAAAACGATGAACTTACAGATGGAATTATAGATGGTACGCCCGTAAAGGATGGCTTTTTTTATACTCAGGAAATTATCGTCTAAAATAACGATATCACCTGCTTCTTTAGCAACCTCAGTGCCACTGCCCATTGCAAAACCAACATCTGCTTTTTTCAATGCCGGAGAATCATTAACACCATCACCGGTCATACCGACAACTAAATTTAATTCTTGAGATAGACGTACTAATCGAGATTTATCCATAGGCAAAGCACGTGCTACTACACGCAGCTTAGGTAATAATAATTTTACCTCATCATCACTTAACTCCGCCAATTCATCCGATGTCCATACTATTTCGTCAGGATGCTGTAAAAGTCCTGCATCTTTTGCAATGGCAACAGCTGTTTCTTTGCGGTCACCAGTAATCATTACTACCTGTACGCCTGCAGCTTGAACTGCAGCAATAGCTTCTACGGCCTCCGGACGCACATCATCACGGATAGCAACAATGCCGATTAAAGTTAAACCATCTTCAGGAATATCTTCAGAAGCACGACCCTCATAGGAACACAAGGCTAACATACGAATAGCCTGACCTGCTAATTCTAACATACGCTCATCTAAAGCTTTTTTCATAGCATCAGTCAAAGGTTTCTTTTGTCCATCTACATCCCAGAAATAAGCTGTACGCAAAAGCAGTTTTTCTGGAGCACCTTTTACTAAGCAATATTCCTCATCAGCAGAGCTTACTTGTGCCCAAGAATATTTACTAGCACTGTTAAAGGGTACAAAATGCTTGCGTTCAGGAATATTATGCATACGATAACTGCCAATATATTTATTTAAAGCAGTTTCGGTCATATTACCGCCAATAATATTACCATCAGTTACAGAAGCAGAGGTATTGATAACAACCTCTTGGTAAGTCAGTTCTTTAATTTTTTCCGGCAAAGTTTCAAAAGACTGTACCTCTTGACGGTTGCCGGTAATAAAACGTACTACTTCTAATTTACCTTTAGTAATAGTACCTGTTTTATCTGTAAACAGCATATTTAAGCTACCTGCTGTTTCGATACCGACAAGCTTACGTACTAAAACATTATCGTTCAGCATTTTACGCATATTTAAAGAAGAAACTATCGCAATCATGAGAGGTAAACCTTCAGGCACTGCCATAACGATAATAATAATTGCTAAAATTACTGCTTGGACTAAATCACCTAAAACATTAGTCATATTAGTCATATAAGCAGTAAAACCACCAGCTAAAAACATCTTATGCAACATAACTGCAATAGCAATTAAAATACCGCCAGCATAACCAAATTGACTGATTTTATCAGCTAAGCCTTTTAATTTTAGTTTTAACGGGCTATCGCGTTCATCGTCTTTCAGTTCTTGAGTCAGCTGACCGTAAATAGAAGCATCGCCGATTTTTACTGCCTGCATAACACCATTGCCTTCAACGACTACGCTGCCACGGAATAATTTATGTTCATCAAGAAAATCGACCTTACCTTCGTTCCAAGTAAAATCAGCAGGAGCAATAAGCTTATGTGCCTCTTCACTTTCACCGTTTAAGGCAGCCTGGTCCAACTTTACATCGCCATCTAATAAGATACCATCTGCAGGAACCTTATCGCCTGCCTCTAAAATAACAGCATCACCGACAACAATATCATCGATGTGGATTTCAACTGGCTCGCCATCACGCCAAACCTTACAACGAATACGGCTTGCTTCCTCTTGTAATTTTTGAAAAGCATTTTCATTACTGTATTCAGACCAAGTAGATACAAAAGTTGCTAAAATAATAGCTAAGAAAATACCTGCGGTTTCAATCCAGTCCCCATGCCCCATATATACGAACGCTACATTGACAAGCAAAGCCACTATCAATATACGGATAATCGGGTCCTGGAAATTCTCCCATAACTTATCCCAAAAAGTTGCTCTTGGTGGTTGGGATAATGCATTAGAACCATGCAGACGCAATGATTCCTCCACCTGTTGTTTTTTTAAACCAAATTTGCTCATTTTCTTCCTCCTTGTGAGCTACAGCAGTGTCTAAAAAATAAAAATAGCGAGACCTCTGCTGCAAAAAAATATTTACAACAAAGTCTCGCTACTTACTTACAAAGCCGGATTGCCTGTGCAACCGTATTGACGACTATGTAAACATAGAACCTTCGTCCTATGCCAGCTACTCCCTTTATTCAAAGCGATATAATAATAAATTATTCAGCCCAAACAGCTTTCATAATTTTAGGATATTCTTCTTTCAAATGACTCAGAATGATATTAATAGCAGTATAAATCATTTCCGGCAGGAATTCTTTATCAGAGCTAGGAATGCAGCTTTCGATAATAATATCACCGCTGTCTGTTACATAATATTTAAAGATTTTATACATTTCGTTCAGTTTATTGATGTGGGACAAAACAGCTACTTTATTGCTTTCTTTAACAACACCATTAGCTACACGAACTTGCAACATTACATAAATGCTGTCATCGATAACCAACATGGTCGGCAGATTTTGGCCATCAACATCCATAAAGGAACGATAAACAACCGGATGCATTTCACCTTGGATTTCTTCAGTTTGAAAAATTTTAGCTAAATTATTGTCATTCAAAAATTTATTAAATTGTTCTGCTTTAATATTCACTGAGATAACCCCACTTTCGATTTATTATATTCTAATTATACACCAAAAGTACACTTTTAGATAGTGAATTTATTATAAAAAATACTTACTAATTATAATATTTTGTTATAATTTATTCTAAAGGTCAGAAATAAGTTCATGTTCGGAAAACAGTTTTCTGATATAATTATATTAAGAAAATTATCTTCGAAAAATTTATGATAATCTTCTTCTAAGCAAAAAATAAAATTTTCATGATTAGTTAACTACAGCCAAAACTGTCAGCTGCCAAAATAACAAAATATAAGGCAATGAGTTAGTGATATCGGAAGCGTTGATAAATGAAGATAACAAATCAATTTAAATACACCTCCAATGATTATCATGCCCCGTGTGAAATTTACTATCATGACAAACTCAAATTTATAATACAGTTACCTAAACCAACCGACATTAACGAAATTCAATATCGAGGTGATATTATGAGTATTTATATAACTGGCGACATTCATGGTGAACCAAAAAGATTCGATAGTAAAAATTTACTTAGCAAAGATTTGAATATAACTGCAAATGATGTCGTAATTATTTGTGGTGATTTTGGTATGCCTTGGTATAATCCATGGTCAGAAGAAGAAAAATCTTGTCTTGAATGGCTTGAGAAAAAACCTTTTACCATTCTTTTTATTGACGGTAATCACGAAAATTTCGATTTGCTTAATCAATTTCCGGTAATTGAAAAATTCGGTGGCAAAGTGCATCAGCTGAAAAACAATATCTTTCATTTAATGCGTGGAGAAATCTTTGAAATACAAGGCAAAACATTCTTTACATTTGGCGGAGCAACATCAACAGATAAAGACTGGAGAACCGCACACGTTTCCTGGTGGCAAGAAGAAAATTTTTCTTCTACAGAATTTGAAAATGCAATAAATAACTTGGAAAAAGTAGATTTTGCAGTAGACTATGTAATAACGCATACCGCTCCTGCAAGATTTGTCGATAGCGTTCCGGAAGCAGTTGAACGAATCAAAGATTGTAAAACATCCATGCTCCTTTCAGATTTAGAACCTATGCTGAAATATAAAAAATGGTTTTTCGGACATTTTCATATAGATTATTACCGAGAAGATTCGATATCTGCATGGATGTCTGAAGAAATTCAAAAAATACTTGACTAATAACAAAGAAAAAGCAGGCACAAAGCCTGCTTTTATTTTTTCTGCAATTATGCATTATTATCTATTTACACCAACATAAACGTACTCATCTTATTAGGTGAAAGGTTAGAAATAACTATTTTATTTTTCTTCACATGCAGGGCAATTTTCATTACCTAAAAGCTCCTGTGCAAAATCATAGCCATATTGTTCAGCCGCCTCAATATTGGCAGCTTGCGGAGTCCATTTGCATTGAAACGGCGGCATTACTTCTTTATTAAACTTAAGTAATATTTCTTCCATATCTTTTTGTGCACCACCAGCCCAGCCAAAGGTACCAAATGTAGCTACTTTTTTACCTATAGGATTTAATCCTTTTAAATAAACCAATAACGAGCCTATTGTCGGCAACATGCCACTATTTAAGGTAGGAGAACCTACAAGTAGGCCGGAACAGGTAAATACCTCTGTGCTAACAGTACTGTTAGGTGTATTGCTCATCTTAAATACTTTAACTTCCACACCTGCGCGTTGAGCACCACGAGCAATGGCACGAGCAATTTTCTCCGTACCACCCCACATGCTATCATATGCAATAACTAAGCTACCATCGCAAACACCACGACCCCATTTACTGTATAAATCTATAATTTCACTAGCATTAGTACGCCAAATGACACCATGTGATGGTGCAATTATCCGAATATCGAAGCCTGCAATTTTAGCAATAGCTTTATCGATTAAACGTGCATAAGGCCACAAAATATTAGCAAAATATTTTTTTGCTTCATAATATAAAGCACCTTGATCTACAAGGTCATCAAAGCGTTTACTAGTTGCATAATGCTGACCAAAAGCATCATTAGAAAAAAGCAATTTTTCTTCTGCACAATATGTAGCCATGTTGTCAGGCCAATGCAGCATTGTCATCATTGCGAAGGTTAAAGTATGTTCACCAATATTTAAAGTCTGACCATCTTTTACAACTTCAAAATCAAAAATATCACCATAATGTTGGATTGCTTCATTTTTACCTGCCATAGAAATAATAAATTTAGCATTAGGACATGCTTTAGCCAAAGCAGGCATTGCACCGGAATGATCCGGCTCTACATGATTAATAACGATATAAGCAATGTTTTCCAACGGAGTTACTTGACTGATATTATGTAACAAATCTTCAGCAAACGGAGCTTTGACAGTATCAATCAAGGTAATTTTCTCATCCATAATTAAATAAGAATTATAGGTTGCACCTTTTTCTGTTTGGTAGCCATGAAAATCACGTACTGCCCAATCCTGCACGCCTACATCATAAATATTCTTGGCAATTTCTGTAAGTTTTTGTTGCATAAGAAAGCCTCCTTATAAATTTTCCAGATAAACACGTTTTTCTGTTTTATCTAGACGTAGCACTTTCTGATGATATTTATTTAAAGTACTACGGTGACCGACACTGACTACAGTAGTCATAGGTAAAAACTCAGCCAGTAAAGAATACATTTTAGCTTCTGTTTCTTCGTCTAACGCAGAAGTTGCTTCATCCAAGAAAAGCCAAATAGGCTGTTGAATATGAGCACGAACAAACGCCAAGCGCTGCTGCTCACCTACTGATAAAACATGACTCCAATCAGCCGTTAAATCTAATTTATCCTGCAGATAACCGATTTGACAACGCACCAATAATAAGCGTAATTCATCATCACTTACAGGTTTACTTCCAGGATAAAGCAAAGCCTCGCGCAAAGTACCTAAAGGAATATATGGCTTTTGCGGAATAAACATTAACTGGTCTCGTTCAGGTAAATTAATTTTTCCCTCGACAAACGGCCATATACCGGCAATAGCTCTCAATAAAGTACTCTTGCCGCTACCGCTGATACCTTTAATTAAAACATTTTCACCTTGATTTAAGCTGAAAGTAATTTTTTCTAATAATGGTGTTCCATCTGGCAGATTAACCTGCATAGCATCCGCACTTACCTTTTTAGAAGTCGCAAAACGTTCCAAATGAAAACGATCTGCATCCTGTGCAACTTCCTGCATATGGTTACCGAAATAAGTCAGACGCATTACAACTGCTTGCCATTGAGCAATTGCTGTGTACATATCAATAAAATAAGACAAAGAGCTTTGCACATAACCAAATGCATTAGAAACCTGCATCAAACCACCTAAAGTAAATTCTCTATTTAAATAACGATTCATAGCGGCTACAAAAGGAAATATAATAGCAATTTGGGAATAACCTGAATTTAACCAAACTAATTGTTTTTGTTTATTAACAAGACGCCAAAAATTATCTAACAGCAATTTAAAGCGATTTTTAAATACTCCTGCTTCCTGTTGCTCACCACGATAAAAGGCCACGCTTTCCGCACTTTCACGTAACCGGATCATACTAAAACGAAAATCCGCCTCATAACGTTGCTGTACAAAGTTAAGTTGTACCAATTTGCGCCCGACAAGGTGTGTAATATAGGTGCCGATAATAGAATAAATAAGTGCTGCCCAGAACAGGTATCCCTGAATAGTCAAAGTTGTACCAAAAACAGTAAAGCTTAACGGACCGGACATTTTATATAAGATAAAGACAAAAGAAGCAAAGGTACATAATGATTTGATTATGCCAATCGTAAAGCTTAAAGTCATTTCTACAAAAAGACGCACATCTTCACTGATACGTTGGTCAGGATTATCAGTATCTTTACCAAACATTTGCAGATTATAATAAGTCTTATTTTTTAACCAAATATCTAAAAATCTAACTGTCAACCAACGTCGCCAATTTAATATCAACATCTGCTGTAGATAATATGAATATACAGCTAAAACAATATAGATAGCTGCTAACCAGGAAAAATGAATTAATTCATCAAAAATTTTCTCTGTTTCATAATTTTGCAGTGCACTATAAAAACTATTATTCCACTGATTTAGGAGAACCAGCATATAAACTATGCCTAGTGTTAGGGCTAAAATACAGGCTAATAAAAAGCAAGCTTTCTTTTTTTCTTCTGACTGCCAATAACTTTTTGTCAGTAACCAAACATCTTTAAAAAACTGTCTAGATAAACTAAAATTCTGCATTAAACTGCTCCTTTAGAAAGTTGATAACCTTATAACTAATATACATGAATATATATTTAATTATACAACATATTAAATTATTTTCTCAAGAAAAGCAGTAAAGTTTTCAATTTCTTAACTTTTGGACAATAAAAAAGAACCCACTGAATAGTGGGTTCTTAATTAAGCTAAATTATTTAGCGATAGGACCAATCATAGCTAACATGGTACCTGCAGCAACTGCAGTACCGATTACGCCTGCTACGTTAGGACCCATAGCATGCATCAGCAAGAAGTTAGCAGGGTTGCATTGTTGACCAACTTTTTGAGATACACGAGCAGCCATAGGAACTGCGGATACACCAGCGGAACCGATCAACGGGT
>OGPF01000116.1_pt1 | contig 54952 bp, 49 predicted proteins | sample 1552871 | NCBI WGS metagenome assembly OGPF01 (sample SAMEA2580276, study PRJEB22360) | human gut metagenome | biome: human gut; feature: human-associated habitat; material: faeces | place: Denmark | collected 2008/2010
TCTATTTCGCAATCTAGCAAAGTTTTTAATACCAAAACTTACTCGTTTTAAAACTAGGATTTTATTGTTATATCCTTCAATAAAACCATTAGATAAATTAGGGTTCTATAATAAATGTTGGGGCCTCGAAGAAATCGAGATTTCAACATTTATTATAGAATCAATTTTTTCTGTACTGATATGATTTTGAGAAGTGTTGCTTGAAGTAAAAAAGGGCATTCCACAGCTTATGCAGAATGCTCATGCTTTTATATATTGTTTTTGACAAACAAAAAGCTCCGAACAAAAATTCGAAGCTTTAATATCTTGGCTCCCCGAGTAGGACTCGAACCTACGACGCCCTGATTAACAGTCAGGTGTTCTACCGGCTGAACTATCGGGGAATAACCTTGATGTGTTTGCGTTTTTTGTTTCGCTCAACATCACGAGTGTTATTATAATATCTATAGCAGCATTTGTCAACACTTTTTTGAAAAAATTTTATATATTTTTTATCTTTTTTGCTAGATACTAAAAAAGTGCCTATTTTAGCGGCTTTTTACACTTTAAGCTTTTACTTTAACCACTACTTTTTTTACATTTTCGCTTTTTTCTTCACCTAAGCAACCATTAGCACAGTTTGGTCTATGTAATTCCCAGGGAAAGAAAATTGCAAAATCACCTGTATTTAATACAGCACAATTCTTTTCATGCGGATCTGCATAGAAAATAACGTCTTCGGCTTCTGCTTTATTTTCAGTTTCTACACAATGCTCATCCAAAGAAGTGTACCAAATAGTTTCACTTCCTGTTGCAACGAATTGTACATCAATATATTTATTATGTTTTTCCGGACGACGATCAGCTTTCTTTTCAGTAGCATAGGTATTTACGCGTGCAAAGACATTACGTCCATCAATTTCATATTCACCATTTTCCAATGCTGAAAAATCAGTTTCACTTACATATTGCAGAGCTTTTTGCAGATTACCGCTTACATAAGGCAGTATCATAGCAATATCTTTTTTATTGCCTTGAATCATGTTTATGCACCTCTTTCATATTTTACAGCTCATTTTTATTCATCTAAAAAATATCTGCATATGTCTAAATTATATCAAATTATAAGTACCTTTACAACGCGAACGCTCTTCTCAAGCACTGTCTGCGTATGTTATAATTAAATGTCTATTTGCTGCAAAGCTATACATATATAATGATTTTACAACAAAGCGAGGTATGTGATGAGTTATTTAAACGTTACTAATGTATCCCACTCTTTTGGCGGCCGCCAGATTCTGGAAGACGTTTCTTTTAAATTACTGCGTGGCGAGCACGTCGGCTTAGTCGGTGCCAACGGCGAAGGCAAATCTACTTTCTTAAATATCGTTACAGGTCATATTCTACCGGACGAAGGTAAGGTTGAATGGCCCGGTAAGGTATCCGTAGGCTATTTAGACCAGCAAAGTACTTTGGAAAAAGGCATGACCATTCGTGAAGTTCTGCGTACTGCTTTTAAAGATATGTATGAATTAGAAGCTCAAATGATGGACCTGTACGAAAAAATGGGCGATGCTACTCCCGAAGAAATGGATAAAATGATGAATACCGTCGGTGAAATCCAAACTGAATTGGAGCACAGCGGCTTCTATTCTTTAGACAGCAAAATCGAAGAATTTGCTAACGGCTTAGGCTTGGGCAGCATCGGTCTTGATAAAGATGTTAGCGAACTTTCCGGTGGACAACGCAGCAAGGTATTACTTACTAAACTTCTCCTGCAAAATTCTAAAATTCTCTTACTAGACGAACCTACCAACTATCTTGACGTTGAACATATTGAATGGTTAACTAAATTCTTACAGAATTATGAGCATGCTTTTATTCTGATTTCTCATGATATTCCGTTCTTAAATAAGGTGGTTAATGTTATTTATCATCTGGAAAACTGCAAATTAACCCGTTATACCGGTAACTACGATAAATTCCAAGAAATGTATGCTATTTATAAAGCACAACGCGAAAGTGCTTATGAACGCCAGCAGCAAGAAGTTGCTAAACTTGAAGACTTTATTGCTCGCAACAAAGCACGTGTTGCTACTACCAACATGGCTAAAAGCCGTCAACGTAAGCTAGACAAAATGGAAATGATTGAAAAGCCACGTGAAAAACTGAAACCAACCTTCAAATTCCGCGAAGCTCGTACTCCGAGCCGTTTTATTGTCGAAGCTAAAGATTTGGTACTCGGTTATGACAGTCCTCTTACCCGCCCTGTAACCTTTAATCTAGAACGCGGCCAGAAAATTGCTATTCGTGGTGTCAACGGCTTAGGTAAAACAACTCTTTTAAAAACCATTCTCGGTATCATTCCTCCTGTCAGCGGTAGCGTTGAATTAGGTGAATTCTTAGAGCCTGGTTATTTTGAACAGGAAGAACGTGAGAAAAACGAAAATACCGCTTTGGACGATGTTTGGAATGAATATCCCGGTCTTACTAACTATGAAGTACGTGCAGCACTTGCAGGTTGCGGCTTGACAAACGAACATATTACCAGTAAGGTATTTGTCCTTAGCGGTGGCGAAGCAGCTAAGGTTCGCTTATGCAAGCTGATGCTGAAGGATGTTAACTGGTTGGTACTGGACGAACCTACTAACCATCTTGACGTTGATGCCAAAGAAGAATTACAACGTGCTTTAAAAGAATTCAAAGGCAGTGTCCTCTTAGTATCCCACGAGCCTGAATTTTATGAAGGTTGGGTTGATAAAGTATGGAACATCGAAGATTGGACTACTAAAATTATTTAAATCAATTTTTCCTAATATAAAAAGACAGACGAATTAAAATCTCGTCTGTCTTTTTTCTTTACTGTGGAATTCTTTTGGAAAATAATTTAAATAAATCAGGCTTTTCTTCACTCATCAAGACATAATCCGGTGCCAGCTCCTGCACACGATCACGAGCTGCTTCCAAGTCGTGAAAAACATCCCATTTGGCTGCAATCTGCTGCTTGCCATATAAACGTAATAAATAAGCAGGATGATAGGTTGCAATACAGTCAAACCCATGCTCTGTTTTAAACCACATCCCACGGTCGCGAGTAATACGCATATCAGCATTACCTAAATAGTGCAAAGCTACGCTACCTAAAGCAACTACGACCTTAGGCTGAATAATTTCAAGTTCCCTGCTTAACCATTTCTTACCGCAGAAAGACGCTTCTGCCGCATCCGGGGTTCTATTATTCTTAGGCCGGCATTTAATCACATTAGTGGTTAAGACTCGATCACGAGTCATTTTCACAGACCATAAAGCCTTATCTAAAAGCTGTCCTGACGGCCCAATCAATGGACAGCCGTATTCATCCTCGACACCACCGGGACCCTCACCTACAAAAACTATAGGACTATGTGGATTACCGAACCAGCCCACAGGAGCAATCGCCTCTTGGCGAAAAGGACATGCTTCACATACTTCCAATTCTTTCGCTAATTCATCTAATTCCATTATTTACTCTCCTGTTAATGATGGACTATAATGCAGTTGCACAAAAGGTAATTGCTTATGTAATTCCTTTCTAGACTCCTCTAAACATTCACCTGCCGCTTGAATATTACCTACTGCCGGAGCAACCTTCTTAGCAAAGCCTGCCATAGAAAGCATATTGCCATTGCGATCAAATAAAGCCTGCTCTATATTCAGATACCAATATTTCTGATTGCGCGGCAGTTTACCATCTACACCACAAATCAAAACATAATCAGCACCTGCATATCTACTCATCTGCACAATATTTTCTCTTTCATAAGCATTAGTAGGTAATTTTTTATCCATAATGACATAAGATGGCAACATCTTTTTATATTCATCAACCATAAAGCGTTTAACATCAGTAATACCTGCAATACGTTTTAAATTATCGTCAGCATTAATCCATAAAGCAACTACTGGCTTCTCAGGAGTAACTTTCGTATCAGGCAAATAATATAATCTACCTGCCGCAACCTCTTCATCAAAGGCTTTATAAACTTCATTAATGCTGTAATCAAAATACATAGCCATATCATGTTGAACACTACTGATTTTGGTAGATAAATTATATTTTATATGCTTGCCGAATTGCTTGTATCCTCCAAAGAATGTCTGTAAACTGCCGGGAATAGGATCCGCAGTATTAGTAATACGCAATAAATGAATTTTATCGCCATATTGCTCAGCAAATTCCTTATTACCGATAGCAGGTGCACCGAAGGTTACGACAATAAACTTTTCTCTTGGTACACCTAAGCTAACTAAGCGTTCACCTAATAAAGTAGCCGCTGCACCACCTAAGCTATGTCCTGATAAAATTAAAAAGGCATCATCATTTTGCATCAGTTCACCAAATACACCTCTGAAAGAACCGTCATCATTTAAGACAGATGTCTGCAATACAGTATCTACATATTCATTAAAGCCTTCATGCACAGCCGGAGCATTTTTTCGCAAAGGTGCCTTGGTTAGATTATGCATTTCTTCTAAAGTTGTGCCACCAAAATTAACTTTATCTGTTTTTAAATTAATAACCCAATCACCTTTAGAAGCACTACCACGGAAAGTTACCAAATAAACATTTTTCTTAAAATCAGGAAAATAATTTTTCGCAATAACAAAGTTAGTTTCTACTTTGCCATTCTTGGTATTTTGAGGATAAATCTGCCAACCATAGCTACGCAGATAATCAAACTCTGTAGATGCTCCAGGAAGATATACACCTAAGCAGGACGCTGCGGCTACACTTGTCAAATAGCTATCCACGTAATGCTCTGACAACTTGGGTGGTGCTGCTACACCTGTCGCACTCAAAATAAATGTATATATGATAGCCAAGAATACACATAATTTATGTTTCATTATAAGCCTCCAATCTATTTACCTGTTTTTATTATAAAGCAATTCAAAGCAAAATAAAAGCTGACAGCAATTTTTAAATAATTACTATCAGCCTTTATATAGGATATATTGGAGTGTGATAAAATCTGTAAATCAGAGATATAACCAAGCTAAAATCATCCAACCACATAATAAAATCAAGAACGGTACTAGTTGTTGCATAATTTGACCTCTTTTAGTTAATGAAATCTTTTTGTCACTTTATCTTGTGTTTATTATGGATGAAGAAGCTTAATTCTAGCTGTATTATTCAGCAAGTTGATAAGTTTTTTTGATTTTAGCAATATGGGCTTCTACTTCAGCAGTATTCTTAAATCCGCAGCAATATTCAAAAACCTGAGTTGCCTGCGGTGCATATTCTTTTACTGCAGCAAAATATTTATCCCATTCAATGGTACCTTGACCTATCGGCAAATGGGCATCAGCAGTAGCATCATTATCATGAACGTGACAAGCAGCCAAGCGTTCACCTAAAGATTGTACTACAGCAGGAATATCCCAACCGTTAACATGAGCATGACCTGTATCAATCAAGGATTTAGCACTCGGGAAGATATCAAACAAAGCCATATATTCCGGTAAATCAAATAATAAACTGTTTTTAGTACGTAAGCCAACATTTTCAATCAGCATTTGTACTTCGTATTTTTCAGCAATCTTAGCCAGCTGACGTAAACGGCGGATAACACGAGCTTGAACAAGTTCTTTATCGCCTTCCCATTCTTCATTGGTATGTACTACAACGAAATCAGCTTTAATTTTTTGCGCATAAGCAAAGGTTTTTTCAAAAATTTTAATATAATTTTTTTGTTTACTATCAGCTAAGTTTACAGCTACACATGGGCCATGTACAGATAAAGCACGCTCGCCCCAAGCTGCGACTTCGTTATTCCAATAATAATCCTTACCAAATTCATAAAAGAATTCGATACCATATTCTTTGCTTAATTCCCTAAGGGCAAATTTAGGAAATCCGGGGAATAGTAAATCACTTACTTCAAACTGCATATTATTTGCCTCCAAGCTCTAAGTTTTCTTCTGTTTCTACATCAAACAGGCAGACATTTCTCCAATCAAAATCAAAACCAGTGCTTTTTTCCATTTCAATATTTTGATCACTAGCTTGCATATAAAAATTTTCGCCACTGGACAATGCCATAGTTGCTGTTTTTAAGTTGCCTGTATTTTCTACAAAATCAACCTTACCTGTAATCATAGCATTGCCAAAGCTAGGAATGCAAGCTTCAGGACGCAAACCAAATAAAACTTTTTTACGACCACCAACTAATTTAATTTTGTCAGCAGGCAGGTTTAATACACATTGAGCCACAATTAATTTATTATCAACCACTTCAGCTTGCAAAATATTCATAGCCGGAGAACCAATAAAAGTAGCAACAAAGGTATTTGCCGGATGATGATAAATATTAGTCGGAGTATCGATTTGTTGAATTTTACCTTGATTCATAACAGCAATACGATGAGCAACAGTCATTGCTTCAATCTGATCATGGGTTACATAAACCATGGTAGGTTTAAACATTTCATGAATTTTTACTAATTCAGTTCTAGCTTTCTGACGTAGCTTAGCATCCAGGTTGGACAGCGGTTCGTCAAGCAGAAAATAGGGAGAATGTTTTACTAACGCACGGCACAAAGCAACACGTTGTTTTTGACCGCCACTCAACTCATGAGTCTTTTTATTTTCGTAACCTTCCAGATGAAGGATTTCCATAGCTTGTCTAGTACGACGTTCAATTTCATCTTTCGGCAATTTTTGTAATTGCAGACCAAAGGTAATGTTTTCCCAGACAGTCAGATGCGGGAATAAAGCATAGCTTTGAAATACCATCGCAATATTACGTTCGCCCGGAGCAACATTATTAACAACTTTGTCACCCATGTATAATTCACCAGAAGTAATTTCTTCAAAACCGGCAATCATACGCAGAGTAGTGGTTTTACCGCAGCCGGAAGGTCCGAGCAGGATTAAACGTTCACCTTTTCTGATATCCAAATTTAACTCATTGATGACAATATTTTTACCATATGCTTTTTGAACATTAGCAAATCTAATGCTGTACTCATTTGTAGTGTTTTCCATTTTTTTATCCTTTCACGCCAGATTGCATAAATGTATTGATGATAAATTTTTGACAGAAAATGTACAGAACCAAAGGCGGTAAGCTTGTCAATGTTGCTACTGCCATTGCTACACCCCATTCACTGCCGCCTTCAGCACTGATAAACATTTGCAGTGCCAACGGTAACGTCAAATTGGATTTATCCTGTAAAATCAGCAAAGGCCAGAAATATTCATTCCAGCTGTTGATGAAAAACAGAATGGAGATTGCCAGAATAGAAGGTTTAATCAGCGGTACGACAACCTTGCTCAATACTTGGAAAGGTTTAGCACCATCTAAAATTGTCGCTTCCAGCAAAGGTTTAGGAATACCGCGCATAGTCTGACGCATCAGGAAAATGCCCATGCCATCTACCAGACCAGGCAGCATAACACCATAAGGAGTATCCAATAAGCCTAATTTAGACATCATCAAATAGTTAGGCATGATCAGTACAGTAATAGGAATAAAGAATGTCAACAACATACTGTTGAATACGGTTTCTTTATATTTGAAATCATAATAAACAAAAGCAAAGGCAGCCAGAACACTTGTCAAAGCCTTACTCAGAGTAACTACAATAGCAATGTAAAAAGTGTTCCAGATATAAGTAAATAACGGGAAGTTCTCCAAAACATGCAAATAATTATCGAAAGTCGGCGGGAAAGGCAAAGGATTCAAAGTAGATTCAAATACCTGATTCAGATCTTTTAAAGAAGTGGACAGCATGAAAACAATAGGCCACAACATTAAAAAAACAGCAATTAACAGGAATACATGCCACTGCCATTCATCACGCCAGCTGTGCATTTTAGTTTTCATAGTACACCTTCTTCTCTAAATATTTATTTTTCACAAAGAGGAATATCAAGTAGCAGACCATAGTGATAACAGCATATGCCGCACTACGTCCTGTCTGGAAGAAAGTAAAAGCATACTGATAAATAATATATACCAGGTTAGAGCTGCCTTGGTCAGGACCGCCTTGGGTCAGCATATTTACAGGAACAAGTACATATTGCAGACCGAATACTACAGTTATCGTAAACACATAAATCGCAGTTGAAGAGGTCATAGGTAAAATGATTTTTTTGAAGATAACCCAGTTGGAAGCATTTTCCAATTTAGCTGCTTCAATCATTTCTTTCGGTACAGCAACCATTGCTGCCAACATAACAATCAGATTGTAACCGAATACTTTCCAACCGATAGTAGTGCAGATTGCAAAAATTACAAGATAGTTCTCTTTAAACCAACGAGGAGATTCCATAGAGAACCAGCCTAAAACAATATTCAAAGGACCTGCCAGCGGATTATAAATCCACAAAAACAAGATGCTGGCAACAGCTAAAGATAAAGTAGAAGGCAAAAACAGTGCAGAGCGATAGAAAGCACTCCATTTATGCACTAAATGACCTAAAATAAAAGAATAAATGTATGGCAATACAAAATTCAAAATCAACATAATAACTACGAAAAGTACAGTGTTGATTAAAATTTTGATTAATTCAGCAGAACCCAAAATGTGGGTGAAGTTTTCCAGTCCGACAAAAGTCATATTCGGACTTACCATATTCCAAGAGAAGAAGCTCAAATATATATTCTGCAGCAGAGGCCAGTAAAAGAAAACTATGAAAAGCACTGCAGCAGGAAGTAAATACAAGAAAGCTTCCTTACTATTCTTACTCATGATGACTCCTTATATCCAAAATATCCTATAACATTCAATAAAAGTATAAACTATTTTTATATGGATAAAGAGAATGCCGCCCTAGGCGGCATCCTCTATCCACACAAAAGCTCTCTATTCGTATCGTAGCTTATATTATTGCAACAATTTATCGATTTTTACAGCAGTTTGATGCAGAGCGTCAGCAGCACTCATTTGGCCGCTCAGAATAACGTCACGAGCGTCAATCAAAAGTTGTTCTGCTTGCAGACCATTAGCACCAGGGAAACTTGCCCATTTAGTAACTTTGCCCATTTCAGCCAAAGCCATTTTAATGTTCGGGTTTTCATCTGCTAATTTTTTGAAGCCTTTAGGATCATCAGCTACACCTTTGCGAGGAGGCAGATAACCGGTACCGGTGGACCATTTAGCCAGGTTTTCAGGAGATTCCAGGAATTTGATAAATTCAACAGCAGCTTTTTGTTTTTCAGCATCTTTGGAGAATACCATCAGGAAATTACCGCCTGCAGGAATCTTAACTTCTTTACCTTCAAATGCCGGGAACGGAGATGCTTTTACTTGGAATTTAGCACTCTTTTCAAAGTTTGCACGTTTACCGATAGTAGTGCAAACCATACCCAGTTTACCACTCAGATAAGCTTGGAAGCCTTCTTCGTTAGTAGCATGCAGACCGCTACCATCTTTAACCATATCAGCAATTACTTGATATGCAGCAGCAGATTCAGGATTATCAAAGCCGGAAACGGTTTTGCCGTTAACTTTTTTCAGCATTTGACCACCATTGGATTCGATAAGAGCTTGTTGAGTCCAGTTATCAGCATATTCTTGCATGAAGAAGCCCATGTTACCTGTTTTTTCTTTAATTTGTTTAGCAGCTTTATGAACTTCAGCCCAGGTTTTAGGCGGGTTGTTAGGATCTAAGCCTGCTTTTTCGAAGATTTCCGGATTGTAGAATAATACCGGTACACTTACAGAGTACGGCAGACCAATTTGTTTACCGTCATCAGTTTGAGCCAAGCTTAATACGTTCGGCAGGTAGTTATCTTTCATGTAGTTTTCATCGCCAGCTGCTTTGAAAGCTTCATTCAGATTGGTATATTTAAAGTTTTCAGCTGCGTAGTTCAGGAAGGAATAACCCATTTGTACTACATCAGGATTTTTACCGGATGCCATAGCAGCTTGCAGGTTTTGAGTCAAGCCTTTATACATATCCGGGTTATATTTTTCTACTACTTCAATGTTCGGATGGGTTTTGTTGAACTCTGCTACTAATTCTTTAACAGTTGCACCGCCAAAGCTTTCAGCAGCTACGTGCCAATATTCAATTTGTACTTTTTTACCGCTGTCAGCACTTTTTTTATCGCTACCGCAACCGACAATAGCAGTAGTTGCTAACAAGGAAACCATAGCCGCAGCTAAAACTTTCTTAAATTTCATCTTTTAAAATCCTCCTTTTTTGTTTTACGATGAATTTTAATACTGAATCCATTGTATAGAAAGAATGTTAAATACAAAGCAGATGAATGTTAAATCTATGTTAAATCGCCTAATATTTTGTTTTAAATTTAACATATTCTTATTCTAAATTTAACATTAGACATTTTTTATCTAAATTTACACTTAATAAGCATATTTTTTACTGAATATTTAGCACAAAAATGAAATAAACGTCTAAAGACTTCTTTTATAAAGTCTTTAGACGTTCAGAAACTTACAATTATTTTTTATCTTCATTAAGCATCTGTTCCAAAGTATGCCAACCAAGCACAGCACATTTTACACGTGCCGGCATATGGCTTACATCCTGTAGAACACCTGCTTCTTCCAGCTCTTCTATTTCTTCTTCACTTGCATTGCTTTGAATCATGCGTAGAAAAATATCTGCCAGACGCAACGCCTCTTCCTTTGGTTTACCGATAACCAAATCCAGCATCATATCGGCGCTAGCCTGTGAAATAGCACAACCACTTCCTTGAAAAGCACCGTCGATAACAATGCCGTTTTCAACCTTCAGTTTCATGGTAATATCATCGCCACAGGTAGGATTATAACCACGCATTTCCATGTCCGCATCAGGCAATTCATGCTTATGTGCCGGATGCATATTATGGTCAATTAAAATTTCATTATAAAAGCTTCTATTATCTGCCATAACCCATTCTCTCCCTAATAGTACTCAAGCTGTCGATAAAACGCTTGATATCTGCTGCATCATTATAAAAGGCAAAACTTGCTCTAGCAGTCGCACCTGTGCACAGATGATCTAAAAGCGGCTGAGCACAATGATTTCCCGCACGGATATTAACTCCATCAGCATCTAAAATAGCTGCAATATCATGGGGATGTACGCCTTCTACAGTAAAGGTAATAATACCCTTATGATCTTCTACATACGGAGAACCGATAATATTAACACCTTTAATCTTCTGCATAGCGGTAAACGCTAATTCAGTTAACGCAGCTTCACGCTCTTCAATAATATCAAAGCCCACGCTATTAATATAATCTATAGCAGCATGTAAGCCTGCTACACCTGCTGCATTAACAGTACCTGCTTCAAATTTATGCGGCAGCGGAGCATATTCCTGACCATCACGGCTAACCATGCTAATCATTTCACCACCACGCAAAAACGGCGGCATAGCTTCCAGCAATGCTTTTTTACCATATAAAACACCGATTCCCATAGGACCAAACATTTTATGACCACTAAAAGCTAAGAAATCAGCATCTAATTTCTGTACGTCAATTGCCATATGCGGTGCACTTTGTGCAGCATCAACAACTACAACAGCACCTACCTTATGTGCCAGCTCAATAGCTTTTTCAATTGGATTCAAGCGGCCTAAAACATTAGAAATCTGTGCCATAGCTACGATTTTAGTTTTTTCGGTAATCGCTTGCTGTAAATCCTTATCAGAAATACTGCCATCTACCGCACAATCAATATATTTTACTACTGCACCTGTAGCTTCTGCAGCCATACGCCAAGGCAGCATATTGCTGTGATGCTCCATAATAGTAGTAACAATTTCATCGCCTGGTTTTAAATTATGCAATGCATAACTGAAAGCAACTAAATTCAGGCTTTCAGTAGTATTACGGGTAAAGATAATTTCCTCCATATACTTAGCATTGATAAATTTCTGCACTGCCACACGTGCATTTTCATAAACATCAGTAGCTTCCATTGCCAGTTGATATAAGCCACGTAACGGATTAGCATTATGTTTAAGATAAAAATCACGTTCTGCCTCAATAACACATAAAGGTCGTTGAGCGGTCGCTGCATTATCTAAATAAGCAACATCAGTATGCTGCAATAGAGGAAAATCTTTTTTATAGTCATAAGCAAGCATGTCTCTATTATTCACCATCCGCTATTACTCCTTCCAGATAACGTTCTACTAATTGAACAGTTTCTTCATCATCGATACGACGGCACAAAGCTTCTATTTTAGCCTTAGCCATCATATCAATAGCATCAGCTTCGCTAAAGCCACGGCTGCACAAGTAGAATAATAAATCCTCATCCATTTTGCCGATGCTGGCACCATGATTACCCTGTACATCTTCTTCACTACACAGAATCAAAGGAATAGACTGATTAACAACATCATCACTTAAAAGCAATACTGTTTCTTTTTCATCACCGGTAGCACCAGCACTACCGTTTTTGAAATCGATAGTGCCGCGATAGATTTTAAAAGCACCTTCCTGCAATACACCATCAGCAGTCATAACACAATCAGTTTTCTTGCCATAGTGGTTAGCAATAAAGTTCAAATCGATATGCTGCTTATGACGTCCATAATAACCTACTGCTGCATTAAAGCTGCTTTGATCGCCGTTTAATTCAGTACGTACACCATTATAAATTTTGGCAGCACCTAATTGTAATTGAACGACTTCAAAACGAGCATCCTCTGCCAATTCACAACCTACGTCGTTTAGATGGGTAAAACCATTACCTAAAAGCTGCACTTGAACTAATTTTACTTTAGCACCGGCAGCTGCCGCAATTTTAGTTTGCACTGCGGCAATACCATCAGCCACAGAAGTAGAAATATACGTCATAATAACAGTAACATCACTACCCGGTTTGGCTTCTACTTCTAATTTATTTAAGCATTTTTGGTTTTCATTATAACGTAAGGTTACAGCCGCAACACTTTTTCCTGCATCTGCTACTAGGCGAACAGTCTCACCAACACCTAATTTAGCAATATCAGCCCCCATACCAGTGGGCATTTTTGCAAAATCAACACCATGCACAGGACAAACAGCTGCTTTTGCACAGCCACAGCAATTTTTACCTGGCACATGCTGTACATGACTTTTATTTAAACAGACACCGCCTTGTAAAGCCACACGCGGCTCACAAACATCAGTCAATTTCTCCAACTGCAGCTTGCTCTCATTCATTTTTAATCTATTCCAAGTGGGAGCAGGCAGTTGGTTCACTATCATATCAATATTTTCCATAGTTATCTCCTTCTTAGCCAATGCTTCCCTGCATTTCCAAACGAATAAGGTTATTCATTTCTACTGCATATTCCAACGGCAATTCTTTAGATACATTGTCGGCAAAGCCGCTAACAATCATCGCTCTTGCTTCTTCTTCACTAATACCTCTGCTCATCAAATAGAATACTGCATCATCACTAATGCGTCCGATTTTTGCTTCATGTCCGATATCAGCATCAGCAGTACGTACATCGATAGCAGGAATAGTATCAGAACGGGAAATATTATCCAACATTAAACTTTGGCAGGAAACAGAGGATTTCGCCTGTTTAGCCTTATTAGTAACAACTACGCTGCTACGGAAGGTACTGATACCACCACTTTTAGAAATAGAACGGGTATTAACCAGACTAGTAGTACGCGGTGCATTGTGTACAACCTTGCAGCCTGTATCAAGATTTTGGTCATGACCGGCAAAGGTAACACCTGTAAATTCGCTATGTGCACCCTCACCATTTAAAATGCTCATAGGATACAGATAGGATACATGAGACCCAAAAGAACCGCTAACCCATTCAATAGTACCGCCTTCAGCAACTAAAGCACGTTTAGTATTAAGGTTATACATATTTTTAGACCAGTTTTCAATAGTGCTGTAACGCAGCTTAGCATTTTTGCCGACAAATAATTCAACGCAGCCTGCATGCAGGTTTGCTACGTTATATTTCGGAGCACTGCAGCCCTCGATAAAGTGTAAGTCTGCACCTTCATCGACAATAATCAATGTATGCTCGAATTGACCTGCACCTTTAGCATTCAAACGGAAATAAGATTGCAACGGAATTGCTACCTTTACTCCCTTAGGTACATAAACGAAAGAACCACCGGACCATACAGCACCATGTAAGGCAGCAAATTTATGATCCGTAGGCGGAACCAGCTTCATGAAATGCTCACGAACCATATCTGCGTAAGGACCGTTCAAGGCACTTTCCATATCAGTATAAACAACACCTTGTTCTTCTACTTCCTTACGTACATTATGGTAAACAAGCTCACTATCGTACTGAGCACCAACACCGGCTAAGCTAGTCTGCTCAGCCTGAGGAATGCCTAAACGTTCAAAGGTATCCTTAATATCCTCGGGAACATCTTCCCATTTGCCCTTCATGTTAGTATTCGGACGTACATAAGTAACAATATTATCCATGTTTAAGCCCTCAATAGATGGTCCCCATTGCGGCATACGCAGATTATTGTAAATATCTAAGGACTTCAGACGGAATTCACGCATCCATTCAGGATCATGCTTACCACGGGAAATTTCTTCAACAATATCCTGAGTCAGACCTTCTTGAATACGATATGCGTCTTTATCTTCATTACGGAAGTCATAAAGACTTCTATCTATATCTTCCACATAAGTTTTTTCTTCCATAACTTACTCCATCATCTAGCTTATTTTTGCAAAAACTGTTCAAAACCATTCTTGCTGATTTCATCAACTAATTCCGGACCTGCATTTTTAATGATACTGCCATGGGCCAGAATATGAGTCTTATCAACATGTAATGCTTCTAAAATCTTAGTATTATGAGTAATAATCAATAAAGCGCCGTTACGATGCTCTTGGAAAGTTTTAATGCCTTGAGACACAATACGTACAGCATCAACGTCCAAACCGCTATCAGTTTCATCCAGAATAGCTAACTGCGGATTCAACATCAACAACTGCAGAATTTCGGCTTTTTTCTTTTCGCCACCGCTAAAGCCTGCATTGAGATCACGTTCTGCATATTTAGTATCCATTTGCAGCAAGCCCATGGCTTGTTTTAATTCTTTTCGGAAATCCCAAGCTTTAATACGTACGCCACGTTGCTGCTCCAATGCAGTTTTCAAAAAGCTGCTTAAAGAAATACCAGGAACCTCCAAAGGATTTTGAAAAGACAGGAACATACCTGCTTTAGCACGTTTATCAACAGATAAATTAGTAATGTCTTCACCATTGAAAATAATTTGACCAGCATTCACTGTATATTTAGGATTACCCATCAACGCATAACCCAAAGTAGATTTGCCAGCACCATTCGGACCCATTAATACATGAGTTTCGCCCGGTTTAATATCCAAATCAATACTATGCAGAATTTGCTTGTCTTCAACACTAACTTGCAAACCATTCACTTGTAACAATTCTTCAGCCATATTTATCCTCCAATCATCTGCCTTGACACAGATTTTTAATTCCTATATTTTTAGTATGAATTCATAAGTATATTATAAATTTATTTGGCTTGTTCTGCAAGATGCAGCCCATAATATTCTGCATAATTTGCAAAAAATTTGCAAGCTACGGCAAGCCTTATCTTCATGCTAAGTATATACTTCTTTATTATATAATACCCATAGAAAATAGTAAACTTTATTACCTAAAATACCTATTTCAGCAAGTATTTTTATATAGCTGAAAATCATCTATACTATATTTATCAATGCATACTAAAAACAAACAGGATATACGCTTCCGAAAATCAGAGCGTATATCCTGTGTATAATTAGAAATTACAGTACATTGATGTCTTTAACTTCTTCAATGTCATGTTTTTGTGCATAACCGGTCAACATCAGAGTCAAAGCACCGTCGCCGGTAACGTTGCAGGCAGTACCGAAGCTGTCTTGCAGTGCGAAAATGGTCAACATCAGAGCAGTACCGGTAGCATCAAAGCCAAGTACACTGATGATCAAGCCTAAGGAAGCCATTACAGTACCACCAGGAACACCAGGAGCACCAATTGCGAAAATACCTAACAGTACGCAGAAGAGAATCATAGTACCTAAAGTAGGTATTGCACCATATAAAATCTGAGAAACAACCATAACGAAGAATACTTCAGTCAGAACACTACCGCAGAGATGAATATTAGCAAACAGAGGAATACCGAAATTTACTAAGTCTTTACGCAGCGGAGTAGATTTTAATGCGCATTTTAAAGCAATACCCAGAGTTGCTGCAGAAGACATAGTACCAACAGCAGTCAGGTAGGCCGGACCATAGTTTTTCAAGACCTTCATCGGGTTATGACCGGAATACAGACCTGCCAGGCCGTACAGCAGAGCCAACCAAATATAATGGCCTGCCATAACAATCAGTACTACAATCAGGAATACCGGCAATTGTTTGGTAATAGTTCCGCCATAAGCCAGACCGCAGAAGGTGCAGCCGATGAATACAGGCAGAATCGCGATAATAACACGAGTAACGATGGACAGAATAATTTGTTGGAATTCTTCCAAGCATTTGATAATAGTAGTAGAATTAGTCCAAGCCGCAGCTAAGCCGATTAATACAGAGAATACCAATGCACTCATAACGCTCATAATCGGTGCAATTTGCAAATCAAATAATAATTTCGGCATTTCTTTCAAACCATCAACCGCAGGAGTAATATTCAGGAACGGAATCAGAGAATAACCTGCAGCGGTAGAGAAAAACGCAGCACCAACACTAGATACATAAGCCAACGCAATCGCAACACGCAGCATAACACTTGCATTTTGACCTAAACGAGTAATAGAAGGTGCGATAAAACCAATAATAATCAACGGTACGCAGAAGTTAATCAGGCTGCCCAGCAGACTTTTGATAGTCAGCACAACCTGCATTACATCTTCACCAACATTCAAGCCAATACCCATACCTATCAATACGCCTAACAAAAGACGCATAGGCAAGCTTTTTAAAATACCCATGACAACACACTCCATTTCTTAATACAAATCTCTTATTTCTATAATAGCGTATACTAATTCTTTTAGCAAGTAAATTTTAAGATTTTTTTATGAAAAATTATCAATAAAGTTTATACTTATTTTTTTATCTTGTATACTTTAAATTGTTTTTTTGCTAAAATTGTCTAATAATTTATTTTAGAGTGAACAGATAGTAGTTTTGAAGCATTCAATAAATGTTCAAATTTAACTAGCTATCTGTTACATACATGCAGGTGCAGTCACAGAGTTAGGTCGAAATACTTCTGATCGTCGGACATAACCATCCAACAATAACTTTAAAAGCTCCGAACTATGAAAAAACAGGATTTTGCACATTTTATCACCTCCCTTATGTTCGGATTTCGTATAGCATATTTATTGAGCATTGCTAAATTACGTCTAAACCTTCTGCTATTGCATTAAGCTTAAACCATATCCAGTATAATGCGATACGTTTCCTCTTATATTAGCTTCATATATAACACAGGATAAAGTACTACTGGCGAAATTTGACTTCAGTCTTTTCCTGCAAAGCATCTTCTTCTAAAATACAGGCTTGTTCTATGATACATCGCATAATATTTGCTACAGCCGGTGTGTAATTTTTATTATTTAATAAGCCTGTTACCTTGGCAATAACCTTAGCTTCACGAGCTACATCCTTCACTGGCATTCCATGAGCTTTTTTATATTCCGCTACTTGCAATACCAACTCCAAGCGTTGCTCTAAAATAGTAGCTAGCTGCTTATCAACAGCATCTATTTGTAATCTTATTTTCTGTAAATCAAGCTTCTGCATTTTTTCTCCTAGTGTTTTCTTTCATATAATAGGAAGAATTTTTTAAGTAAATTTATTTCCTGGGAAATAGTGTCAATTTATTCTTTAACTAATTTCCTATTCAAAGGCTGATAATGTTGCTTGCCCTTGATTAAATATTTTTGCTCATTAACCTTTGCCACATAAATACCATGCTCAGCTAAGCAAGTAATCGTCTGATTTACTGCATCAGTATCAGCAAGTGGTACTGCAAGCTCAATAGTAGAATCACCATTTAATAAAGGTAAAGCAAATAACAAGCCATTAATAAACTGACTATTCACATTTTCTCCAAAGCTAAAGGTTCCTGGCTGTAATCTGCCATTAACTGGTAATGCACCATCACAAGCAAAATGCTGTATGCCTTGTTCATCAAAAATATCATAATAAGGCTGTAATGTATAATTTGCCAATTCACCGCGTCCCATAAAGCTCAAAGGACAATTCAAAGTTGCTGCTAAGGGTAGAAAGTGACGTAAGGCAGTAATACTTTCACCGCAATCAATATAATCTGCATTAGCAACAGGGTGACCATTACCTGTAATCTGCAATGCTATACAGCCCATAATCATACTCGGAATTTTATCTACGCTAATATTAAAAGCCTTTAATGCTTTAATAGTAGTGTCAATAGCTTTAGACTGAGGCACACCATCAATAATACTAGTGCCTGCTGCCAAACCTGCACAAATCAGCTCTAATTGAGCCGTCTGTTCCAGATTTTCTTTTTCTGCAACATCAGCGTCTGTTTTACACAATACATCCATTCTACTCACCTCAAAAAATTTCAGGCATTTGCTGCGATGCTCTCATATGCAGTTTACCTACACTAAATTGTTACAAAAAATAAATTTTAATTTATTACATATCGCGTCCGATGATGCGGGCGATACCATTTAATTCTCCCATTAAACGGGCAAAGCGTTCAGGACGCAACGCCTGAGCACCATCACATAAAGCACGTTCTGGATTATTATGAACTTCAATTACTAAACCATCAGCACCTACTGCAATTGCAGCTTTAGCCATCGGCTCTACCATCCACCAAAAGCCTGCTGCTGTACTTGGATCTACAACTACTGGTAAATGACTTAATTTCTTAGCAGCCGGAACAGCACTTAAATCTAATGTATTACGTGTGTAGGTTTCAAAGGTACGAATGCCACCTTCACACAAAACAACATTATCATTACCACCGGCCATAATATATTCAGCGGACATAATCCATTCTTCAATAGTCGCTGCTAAACCACGTTTTAAAAGCACCGGCTTATTAGTTTTACCAAGCTCTCGCAATAATTCAAAATTTTGCATACTGCCCGGACCTACTTGAATTAAATCGACATCTTCGACAAATCTTTCAATTTTATCAGCCGACATGATTTCACTGACAATAGGTAACCCTGTTTCTTGTTTAGCCGCCTTTAAATATTCCAATCCTTCTTCCTTCAAACCTTGGAAAGCATAGGGAGAAGTTCGTGGATTAAAAGCACCGCCACGTAATAAAGCAGCACCACCAATTTTTATCGACTTTGCCAAATCGGTAATCTGCTCTCTGCTTTCAACAGAATACGGACCAGCAAGAACCTGAATCTTATTTCCTCCTATCGGCACCCCTCCGACATTAATAACGCTATCTCTAGGATGGAACATACGGTTAGCACGCTTAAACGGCTCCTGTACACGCATTACCTTATCAACAGCATCATCAACACGTAATAAATTGATATCTAAGGTGCTGGTATCGCCAATAATACCGAAAATCGTCATATTTACGCCATTGATTTCATTAATCTGAAAGCCTTGCTCTTCCAACTTCAAGCGAATTTTTTGTTTGCTTTCTGCAGGAGCATTAGCCTTAAAAACTATTACCATCTTTCCAGTCTTCCCTTCTTAGTATGCTATGCAAAGCTTTAGATAAAATAAAAACAGGCCCCCGTAAAGGAGCCTGTTGAAAAACAAATCTGTAAAAATATAAAACGTGCTTTAGCAAAGGCTTCTATTACGCATACTGCAATATGCTTTTTTACATGCAAAAGAACCGGTACAGCAATCACAGCTAACTACCGGGTAACAGCAAAAGCAATATGCACTTACAGCTTGCATTTTCATAGAATCCATTTTTTCACCTTTTATACTTATCTTTCTTAACTACTAAAAGTCAATACTATTTATTGCCATAATTGTACTGCTATATACACAAAGCGTCAAGAAAAAGCTACAACTTTACTAAAATTTTTCTCTAATTATAAATATCTGTAACTTATTTTACAGAAGAAAAATAAATTTTCTGCTTAAATATCTCTTAATTTTCCTACTGCATCAGCTCTACATCTATTACAATGAAACATCTGTGGCATAAAAGCAGAGCTAGTCTGACGTAATTTTTGTAAACACTTAGCTGACGGTTCTGGTAAATCTGCAAAAGGAGTACCTGTTACAGGTAATAACGGTAATATATTATGCAAAACACAATTATATTTTTGGATGCGTTGTGCTAGCAGCGGAATCTCCTCTATATTTATTGTAGGTATAGCTACAGTATTAATTTTAGTATAAACATTATATTTCTTTAGTAAACTTAATCCGTTCCACTGTCTTTCTAAAATTAATTTTGCCGCATCTAACCCATAATATATTTTTTGATTATCATAAGCATATTGATAGATTTTCCCTGCCGTATCTACAGTTATAGCATTTATAGTTACAGTAATATACTGAATCCCAAGTTCTGCTATTTCTTTAGCATAGCGAGGCAATAATAGTCCATTGGTCGACAAACAAAAAAATACATCTTTATCGAACTCTCGAATGCGTAAAAAAGTTTCTTTTACCACATCCCAATTAGCTAAAGCATCTCCAGGACCAGCAACGCCTACTACAGTCAAATTCTCAACTTGCTTGCTACATTCTTTATACCACGCCACAGCTTCTATTGGAGTTAAAACTGTAGCTGCTACTCCTGGTCTGCTCTCATTAGGGCAATTATACTTACGTAAGCAATAATTACATTGTAAATTACACTCAGGAGCAATCGGCAAATGAATACGAGCATATTTATTGCAATGACTGCTAAAACATGGATGCTTAGCATGTAATAAAAAATTAGTTACTTGAGACATTTCTTGTTGCTTATTGTCAAACATCGGCACACTCCATATTTAAATCAGAATATACCCCTTGTTCCTTATAACGTAATTGCAAAGTAATATTAATAATGTCTTCTATTATATGAGCTGCTCCACATGCACCTATATACGTCTTATCCGTAAAGCAGACCCGGTCAAAAGTAGGATACGCTACGCGTAATAAAGGCAAAGTATATTTCGCAGCCAAATCATTAAGCCATGAAGAACCGCATAATAAAACAGGTGCATAATCTATAATATCTTTTTCCAAATCATTAAGATTATACCCAGCTGTATCTTTAACAATCATGACACGCATACCTACTTCTTCCGTAAAAAATTTTACTAGTCCTTGTAGATGAGCTTTATCTGCTATAAGAGCAACAGGTGCTTGATACAAAGTCGGTAAATAATCGGAAGAACGATAAGCTAAACTCTTTGCTTGTTGCTCTAAACAAGTAATTTCCTCACTAAAGTCAACTTGCAACTTTTCCGCTAAAATCTTCAAAAACTCTTTACTACCACTAATTCCATAGGGATAATCACATTCAATGTAAGGAATATTATATTTTTCCTGCATTTTTTTTGCTAAAGAAATACCATAGCCAAAGCACACATTTAATGCTGCTTCTGCTAAATGGTCTATATCATGCATCGTACATCTATGAAGAGTACAATTTATCCGGACTTTTTTATTTAAAATTTTTTCTAAAGTCTTTATATCATTATCAGCAAAAGCATCATCATACATTATGCCAAAAATATTAATGCTTTTTCCTTTTTTTACAGGTTCTTGTATCAAGTCATACAATGCCAAGTAAGCATTTTCTACACCAGTATCTATATTGCCACGATAACCAGGAGCTGCAACATGCACTGCATTAGGAATTCCACTTTGTAAAACAGCACCTTGTACATCATCACCAATTAGATTGGGGACACATCCACTAACAATAAAAACTGCTTCTTGCTGCGGAAACAAATTTTTTACTTGCCCTAGAGCTTTAATAAGCTGTTTTTCTCCGCCATTAATCACCTCATCTTCATATACAACTGTAGATGCCTGATTAATTGCGTATGATTTATCAGCATACCCGAATACCAAACTACCCCATTGGCAACCAATAACGGAATGTTGCACAATAACAGCATCTCTAATACCTCGTAATGCTCTAGTAGCACCAAATAAGGCACAACTACTCAAAGGTTTCATTATTTTCTCTGCCTCCATAACTTACTAAACATTGCTCTAGCTGCTAATGAAACATCATCATTCTGCCGCATAGGAAAATAGTCTAAGTCATAATCCACTTTACGTAATAATAAATTTCCGCTAGGTTGAATATGCATTTTCAAAATATTAGCAATTTCTTCCATAATATATACAAAATCTTGGTAACTCCAAACACTTCGATCTATAAAATCAGGCAATATTGGTTTAGCAAATTTCATATAGTACGGATTTTTATCACAAATCAAAAAATCACAAGCGTCTATAGCTGCTTCTAATTCTTTATCATCCGGCTGCAAAACAATCTCTGCTTCACAATTTACACTTGCTAAAGTTTGCATCGCTTTATTACGAAAAGTATTTAAAAGATCTTCATTAATCCCAGTTTCTTTGTAATAATCCTGCGAAAGTAATATACATATTTTATGCAAAGGTAAACCATAATCCTTTTGATAACAATTTATTGCATCTACTAGGGCAGCCATCCCATGAGTAATTAAGCAAAATTTATAGCGACTAAATTGTTTTCTTAATGCCAAATATCTATCTTGTATAGTCAAAAAATCATCTTGTAGAACAGATTCTGCCTGTTCTTGAATACCCAATTTTTGTGCCACTGTTAAATAAAAATCTTTAATACCATCTAGCCCATGCCAATCCTGCATATTCGCTATATGAATAAACGGCGTATTAAAACGCTCCTGCATAGTCAAAGCCCATTTTTTACGACGTACAATATTTAATTGAGCAGCTGGTGCATGCTTAATACTATTTAAATCAGCAGCAGGCAAAAAAGCATTTACCTTAATCCCCATACGTCTGAACATCTCTACCATTGATTGTACTTTTCCTGCACCATTATATCCCCAGATAAAACTTTCAAGATTAATACTCAAAGGCTGTACTTCTTGTACTTCCATAACATTATTAACTAAAGCATCCATAACTTCTACATATCCGCAGCCAGGATAAACTGCTGTTGACGAAAATTTAGCATTAATTTTTTGTTTTGCTTTTTCTGAAATAATCTTTCGCGAATTTACTTTATCCATGTGGGAAAATGCTTGTGATTTTACCGGTATAAGCACCGCTTTAATTTCTGCTTGTAAATTTTTTACTATCCCCTCAATATCATCATTGATAATATCACTAATTACGGATGGTAAAATAAAAATCATTTCCGGTTGCTTTTCTTTATCAAGCTTACGAAGCAAAGTACAAAGTTTTTCTTCAGCGCCAAAAATAATATCTTTTTCCCGCAAGTCTAAACACTCTAAATCATAAAATGCACTATGTCTTGCACGTGCATGATAACGATAATGAAACCCACACCCACGTGGCGAACACATAACTACTAACGCATTTTTTATTTCCGCAATACATGCTAAATTACCAGATGTTTTCCCGTTAACAGCATAACGATGCAAACTACTAAAATTTTTCATGCCCAAAATCATATTGTCTAAATAATATTCATCTTGATATATTTTCATAAAATTCTTCCTCTAAATTAATTCCTAAATTGCAATAAGAAGTTGCAAATTTTTCCTAATCAAATAGCATAAATTTCATCCAGTTTCGCTTCAAACAAATCATCTGGCGTTTTATAACCTAATATCTTACGTGGAAGGTTATTACACCAATCTTCAATCCTAGCTATTGCGTAAAGTCCGTAATCACTTATGCGCTTGCCCTTAGCTATAAAACGTCGTACCAACCTGTTATGCCTCTCATTGCTCCCTTTTTCCCATGAAGAGTAAGGATGTGCGTAATATAAGTTTCAAGCTTGCTTAGTTCTGCGAATTCTGAACCATTATCAGTTGTTATGATTTTAAACACTTCGCTGAACTTACTTCCGAAGTATGCTCTAACTTTAGTAAAGCCATCCATTACAGCAGATGCTGTTTTATCTACTATCTTTACTAAGATATACTTACGGGTATGACGCTCTAATAATGTAGGTAATGCTTCATCAGCCTTATCTTTTTGCCCTATGACAAAATCTGCTTTCCAATGCCCGAATTCAAGTCTGTCATCAATATCTGGCCTTTCCTCAATAGAGCGCCCAAGTATTTTTTGTTCTCGTTGACCCTTTCATACTTTGGTTTTCTAGACAACTTCTCCGGCAGATTATGATTGTGTATCAGCATCAGCCCCTTATCTATGTAGTTATATATGGTCTTTGTACAGAGCATGTTTTCTCGTGGGAAATAGCCTTTGGCAAGAGCTTCGCCAACACAAGCATCTATAGAGATCCCATCATCGAAAAAACGTTCTTCTACATAGGCAATAAAAGTGAGCTTGTTGAGATATTCACAACGACGACAGGAGTTTGTTCTATTTTTTCGTACGCTTTTTGTCCAGCAATGCTTTAGAACGGGCAACGTGGTCATTGTAAAGCATGACAGTTCCACGTTTAATCTCATTAAGAATGGTGTTGGGAGCACGCCCTAATTCAGCAGCTATTTTATTGGGAGAGAGATTATCTTTGAGTCTTGTTTGAATAATTACACGTTCCTCGAAAGAAAGATGTTTACCCTTTTGATGATGTGTGTTAGAATTCTAAGTTGATCCATAGCGATTCTCCTTTCAGTTTTATGTCTAGCAACTTAATTCTAACATAGGAGAAACTGCTATGGATTTTTTATTTTCTTAGGTGTACAACTTCATTTTACAATCTACCCTCTAAATTAATTATAGTTTTATTTCGGGATACATATGCTGAGCCAAATATTTCAATCCATCCTCTGTCCTACAACCAGTACCATAGGTAAATCTTAAAGGAATACTATAAGTATGCTTATTTTTAATACACTTTAAATTTTTTAACGCTGGATTATCTAAAACTTTATTAATACAAGTTCCATAATCACCATGACTACAAACAACAAAAAGCACATCCGGATTTTCTTTAACAATGTTTTCCCAACCAATTACTGCTGGATTTTCGCCTACTTGTCCGCCAATACTACTAACCATATTACCAACTAATTTATTCTTATCGTAGCAAATTATCGAACTCAAAAATTCTATAATCATAACTTTCGGCTTATGATAATCTTTATTTTTTTCATTGATTTCATCCATGGTCTGATAAGTACTATCTATAATTTCATTAGCACGTTGCTCTTTATGAAAAATTTTCCCCAAATCAGCAATAAATTGCATTTCTTTTTCTATTGTTTCTACAGAAACATGCTTACTTGGCGAATTAGTATTCAAAGGAATCATTGTCTTTACATTACGTTCATTCCAATAATCCGTATTATTTAAACGATGTCTTACAAAAATACATTCCTGGGCAACTATCAAATCAGGATGCATTTGCGTAATATATTCCATATTCAAATTTCCATTAGCAACTTTCTTTATTCTATTAAATTTTTCAGCATTTTCTTCACGCATAGCATAAGCTCGTTTATTTTGTGCAACAGCTGCTAAAATATTTTTCTCTACATTTAAAGCTAGTAAAGTTTCAGTTTCATTCTCGCCGACAACAATAACTCTTTCTGGAATTTGAGAAAAATACTGTTTATTTTTACCTTTAACAAAATAATTATCCACGTTCAAGTTTTCTATTACTATCGATTTATTATCTCCACGAAAATGCCGAGAAATGCCATCATGAGAAAAACTGTAGATAAAAAACATCACTATAGTTGCCATAAAAAAATAGATTATCTTATTCATCATTTCATGTACCCATAATTTTTATTAATTAACAAACACACAAAAACAGGTGCACCGATAACTGCAACTACTATTCCTATCGGTATTTCTGAACCAATAATAGCTATTCTGCTAAATAAGTCTGCTGCAACTACGCATATAGCACCAGTTAAAGCACTCAGCGGCAGTAAAATTTTATAATTGCTACCAATAAATAATCTAACAATATGTGGTATTACTAATCCAACAAAACCAATAATTCCACTATTATAAACAATTATGCCTATTACTAATGCACAAATCAGGATATATATATTCCGTGCCCTTGACAATTTATAACCTAAAGTAACTGATATTTCGTCGCCTAATAACATTAAATTTAAAATTCTAGAATTAAACATAAAAAACAGTGTACTTATAATCACAATTACAGTAAGAAGAAAAACATTATTCCAGGTTGCATTTTGCAAGCTTCCCATTAACCAATAAGTAACACTTTGAATATGCTCAACATCAGCAAACATACTTATAAGAAGGCTTATCAATGCTGCACATACTGAATTTAAAGCTAACCCTGCTAAAAGCAACGTCGATATACTAACTTTTCCCACAAAGCTTGAGATAGCTACTATAAATAAGGTAATTACCATAGCTCCTAAAAAAGCAAACAAGCCAACAGCATCAAAACCCAAAATATTAGAAAAGCCACATATTATTGCAATAATAGCACCTAATCCAGCCCCAGAAGATATACCTAATAAATAAGGGTCTGCTAACGGATTACGCATTACTGCTTGCATAACGCAACCTATTACAGCTAAACCACAACCAACCATTACTGATAAGAAAAATCTTGGCAATCGTAAATAATAGATAACATCAGCCAAAATATAGTTTTCAATATCATTAGTTATAATACCCTTGATTATTTTCCAAGTTTCCACGAAGCTAATATCTATAATCCCTTTACCCAGTAAAAAGAATAATAAAAATGCTACTAATATAAAAAATATTAAAAAACGCATAATTTTTTTCATAGAAAGCCTCAATTCTTATATGCAATTAACAGTTTTCCATCTGCTCTAGATAAGACATCTGCTTCTACGCCATAAATTTCATAAATAAATTCACTTGTTAAAACTTCTTCCGGTGTACCTATTTTTATAACAGTACCATCTTTCATTGCTATTAATTCATCACAATACATAGCCGCAATATTTAAATCATGTAAAGCAGCAATAACAGTTACCTGTCTGTGTTTTACTATATTCAGCAATTGCAATTGATATTTAATATCTAAATGATTAGTAGGCTCATCTAAAATTAGACATTCCGTCTGTTGTGCTAAAGCACGTGCCAACATAACTCTTTGTTGCTCGCCACCGGATAAGCAATTAAAACTACTATGGGCAAAACTTTCCATACCTACAATTTTTAAACATTCATTAGCGATAAAATAATCCTCAGCATTATCATCTTCCATAGCACTTTTATATGGACTTCTACCCATCAAAACAATATCAAGCACCTCAAAATCAAAATTACAAAAATTATGCTGCGCTAAAACAGCCTGCTTTCTTGCTGTTTCTTTCACTGAATAATTTTTTATATTTTGATTATCAATGTAAATAGTACCGCCACTTGGCTCCAATGTGCGATATATGCATTTCAACATGGTACTTTTACCACTACCATTAGGACCTATTATCCCAGTAAACTTTTCTTCTTTAAAATTCAATGTTATTGTTTTTAAAATTTCTTTTGCTGCTAATTTAAAACTTAAATTTTCTAATCTGATTTGCACTTTAAACCCCACCAAATTTATAATTTCTTTTTAACATCAAATAAATAAAGCACGGAGCTCCAAATAAAGCAAATATTACACCTAACGGTATCTCCATTCCTGCTATAACTGTTCTGGAAAAAATATCCATTATGACAGAAACTAAACCACCAGTTAAAACAGCAATTGGCAAAAATTTTCTATGATCTGCGCCAAAAAATAATCGTATAATATGAGGAATTATTAAACCTATAAAGCCAATAGTTCCTGCGTTAAAAACAATAAAGCCAACTAAAAGGCCATTAAGTAAAAGGTATTTTTTTATATATTTATTTAAATCTACACCTAAAGTGATTGCTTGCTCTACACCTAATAACATAATATTCAATATACGTAACTGCGATAAAACAAAGCGTAAGCATCCTAAAACTATGAATAAAAGCAGTAAAACATTTCCTATTTTGGCATTGGCAACATTGCCCATAAGCCAAAAAGTTATTGCTTCCATACCTTCTTTATGTTTACCAAAATATGTTATTAGTCCTGTCATACTACTACAAACAGCACTAATAGCCATACCTGCAAGAAGCAGATTACTTTTATCTGCAATATAAGAAGATTTAGCAATAAAAATAACCAAAGTAGATACCAATAAAGCCCCCAAAAAAGCAGCTACACCAATAGCATTAGCACCTAAAAAAGAACCTACACCTAAAAAAATAGCTATCGCAGCTCCCAATGAAGCTCCCGAAGTAATGCCTAAAATATACGGATCTGCTAACGGATTTTGGACAACAGCCTGCATAACAATTCCCGATAAAGTTAAACCCATGCCTACACAAGCTGACAATAACACTCTGGGTAAACGTAAAGTCCAAATAATATCCAGTAAATATCTATTGCCACTACTAGCATCTAAAATACCTAGCCCTACTAATAACTGCGTATATACATCATGCAATGACAAATTTACAGAGCCTAATTTTATTCCACAAAATATAGAAAAAAGTAAACATATAAAAAGACAAATTAAAAGGTTATTCAGATTTATTTTTTTGAAATTCATTAATTTAATCCTCTTTGCTTAGTAATAAAAACAGATGGGATAAAAATTTCTCCCATCTGTTTTTCAATAGCACTAATTAAATTTCAAAATTAGCAGATAATACAACTGTACGCGGAGCACCTAAGCTCAAGCTGCTACTGCCGGAACGAGCATTCCAATAATCTTTGCCGCCTAAGTTATAGCACATTAAATCTAAACTTACAGGGGTATTATTCCATTTAGTTTTATAAGAAGCACCTAAATCAAACTTAGCATATGACGGAACATCTAAAGTACCAGATTTAATAGTAGAAGAACCAAGATATGTCATTCTACCAATCAAAGATAAATCGTCATTAGGATGATAAATAGCGCCGACACTAGCAGACCATTCTGCTGCACCATCGATTCTATTTCCTTTATTATCTTTAGCATCTAAATACATAGCGCCACCAATTAAATCCCATTTATCAGATAAATTGCCAGTAAAGCCCCATTCAAAACCTTTATTTTCCTGTTCGCCATCTTGTACTAAATATTTATCACCATTGATATATTTATCTACATTATTAGCTTGAGTAATTTTAAAAGCAGAGAAAGTATTCATGAAATTGCCAGTTTTTACTTTTACACCAATTTCATCTTGTTTAGTTTTTGCCGGATCCAACATTTCACCAGCATTTTTATAACCTTTATTAGTAGAAACCATACTACCCATACCAAAGCTTTCGCTATGATCTGCATATACAGTAACAACAGGAGATACCTGATAACTTACAGCAATTGTCGGACAAATTGCATCAGATTCTTCACTTGTTTTACCTACAGGATTTTTAGTAGCTTTGTGACCATGTAAACCTAAAGTAACACTCAATTTATCGTCAAGAGCTTTCAAATTATCTACGATATGCCAGCCGGTCATTTGTGCAGTTTGGCTAGCAGCAGGGTCATAAGAAGGTCTCGGTAAAGACGGCCACCAATTATTTTGGTGAATATTGCCTGTTCCTTCCCATTTGCCATTATTAGCATAATCATTATTTTGGCTGAGATTGTAATCATACCAAGTTTTATCAGCACCAATTAAATATTCATTCTTTACAGAACCAATATTAAAATCACCTTTAATTCCGGCACCAACATATTTTTTAGTCAATGCCAAAGGATAGTTATTCATACTGATTGTAAAATCACCTTGATTATTAATAATAGTAGGATTACCATCAACATAACCATACCAATCTTCTCTATGGTAACCTGCATTTAAATAAGCATTAACATGCTCACTCAATTTTTGTTCGTGATTTAAAGCAACCATCCAGTTATCATATTCATTATAAGACCAATCCGGTTTATAGATTTGGCTAGCATCAGGAGCATCAGGTAAAGAAGTTACTCCTTTGCCAAAAGAAAATGCACCCATACCACCTTTATGGTCAGTATGATCATACGCAATCAATAAGTTAGAAGTAGATTTTTCACTTTTTTGGTCTAAATTCAAAGAAAAAGCTTGGCGTTCAAGATTTTCGCCATCAATAGCAGTATCACCGCTAATATTGCTTGCGGTCACACGTACGCCAAATTGGTCATCATCACCGAAGCGTCTACCAACATCTAAAGCTTCTTCCATAGAAGAACCGCCAAGATAAGAAATTTTTACATTGCTATTGCCTTCACTGCTTGCAACCTTAGATTGTAAATTAACAGAACCAGCAGCAGCTTCAGAAAAAGCAGTAGCATTAACACCTAAATTAGGACCGGAAATAACGCTGGCACTATCAGCCCAATAATAGGGGATATTTTCTTGGCATAATAAACCAGGGATACCATTGACATAATAAGCGTGACCAGATTGATAAATACCACGAATAGTTAAATCAGTATAGGTACCACCTCTATCAGCACGAACAGACGGATCTAAAGATAATGCATCAGATAAACCTGTATTGGGAGCAGCAAAAGTAGTAAGTGTTTTATTACTAAATTCACTAATAGTCATAGGCGCATTCATAACATCCTGTTTGCCCATTAAGCCAACTTGAGCTTTTTCTTTGACAAAACCTCCAGGTAATACATCACCACTACCTTCAACGACAACTTCTTCCAATTGACCATGCATGGTTTCTTCTGCAGATGCAGAAACTACAAAACCAACGCTCGCAATAGCACACAATACAGACATGGCTAATGCTTTTTTGTTTTTCAATAAAGACATTCTAACACCTCATATAGTTTATTTATTTTATATGCTGCCGAGCTGTCCGAGTTTCGCGTGCAGCTATAAAAAACAAAAACGCCTTTTGCTTTCGCAAAAAGGCGCACTTATCCTACATTTAGATAGTACTTTTTTGTCGATCGCAAAATGTACACAAAATATTAGGCAGTTCTCCTGACTTAGTTTCAACGCAGGTTTTGTCTTCCCAGTTTCCCAGTGACATCATAAAACCTGCTCCACTTCACAGTTGCGGGACAGTGTGAGACTTTCGCTCATCTTATCTATTAAGTAAAATTTACACCTAATATTGAAATTTATATCTTGATTTTTATTTAATTGCATTTTATATCAATAACAAGAATTATATTATTTGTTTACATTTTTGTCAAGATATTATGTTTATTTTGCTACACTTATCATTTATATATGCTTCTGAAATAAAAATAAAATGGATGTATTCTGCCAAACAAAATACATCCATTTAGTTGGAATTCAACTACTCACATAAAGTTTTATTTTTCAAAAATAAAACTCTATCACACAAGTATTTCGCTAAAACATTATCATGCGTAATATAAAAATAAGACAAATTCTGCTCTTTTTGTATTCGTTTTAATAAATTTAAGATTTGTGCTTGAACAGAAATATCCAACATAGATGTCGGTTCATCTAATACTAACATTTTAGGTTCTAAAATTAATGCCCTTGCAATACAAATCCTTTGAATTTCACCACCACTGACTTGATGCGGATATCTTTGCAAAATAGATTTATTTAATTGTACAACATCTAAAAAATAATCTATTTTTTCTTCACTATTAGGTAATGAAAATACATTTAATCCTTCACGTAAACTTATGTCTAATTTCATCATTGGGTCTAAAAAACTTTCCGGTCTTTGGGAAATAAACTGAACACTTTTACGAAATTCTCTTAGTTGACTATGAAACATATGTGTAATATCTTTCTTGTCAAATACTATCTTTCCACTATCAGCTTTTTCCAAGCGTAATAAAATACGTGCTAATGTACTCTTACCACTACCACTTGCTCCCATTACAGCAACAGTTTCTCCATCCTCGATATTTACATCAACGTTATCTAATATCTTGATATATCTTCCAGAACTACGATCTAAATAACTTTTACAAATCTTTTCACCTTTCAGCATATAAAAAACACCTCACCATAACATCTTGGTTTAATTGATACAATGATGGTCTTTCATTTAAGCAACGTTCTTTACGATATGGACAACGTGCAGCAAATTTACATCCTTTTATATCAGCAGTAAAATCGGGAGCTTTTCCTGGTATTGGCTGTAATCCATTGGATGGTAAAGACATTAAAAATGATTTACTGTATGGATGAAAAGCCTTTTGGAAAAAGCAATTATTTATCTCCAAAATTTGTCCTGCATACATTATAACAACACTATCGCATATAGTTTCTGCCAATGAAATATCATGAGTAATTATCAACATACTCATTTGTAAATCATTTTTTAATTTCAATAAATTATCTATGATAATTCTCTCTAAGTTTTCGTCTAAACCTTTAGTAGGTTCATCGGCTAAAACCCATTTTGGTTGAGTACTTATAGCCATAGCAAATAAAACTCTTTGTAAAGTTCCTCCAGATAATTCATATGGATAAGCATTAAGAATTCTATCACTATCATCTATGCCAAAAAAATTTAAACATCTTTTTTTATAAACATTTTCTTGATCTTTAAAGTTGATAACATTTAGTAAATCCTGCATTTGTTTATAAATTTTTCGCACAGGACTAAAAGAATCGCTAGGATTTTGTGGAATAATACCTAAATTATCGGCGGTAGGAGTATAAATGTAATTAATGCTTCCTTCTACTTTAGTATTAACTGGTAAATTATTCAAAATCGCTTGACCTAAAACAGATTTCCCACAACCACTTTCGCCAATAATAGCAATAACTTTATTTGCTTGAAAATCTAAATTTATATCATCCAATATTTTTATAAATCCATTATTAGTCTTAAAACTAACATTTAGATTCTTAATCTGTAATAAATTTGCTACCATTTACGTACCTCTTCAAACCTAACATCAAATTTGTCCCGTAAATATTCCCCAATAATATTTAAAGAATAAATTAAGATAAAAACAAAAAATCCAGGCACTATAATTAAATGCGGGGCACTCCGATAATACATAACAGCATCATTAATCATGACACTCCAATCAGCACAGGAGGTTGCACACCTAACCCTAAAAAACTTAATCCTGCAATGGATAAAATAGCTTTACCAATTCTTATAGTAAAAAGTACCATCAATTTATTGCTAATGTTAGGTAATAAGTGCTTAAATATTATCCTGCTGTTGCTACAACCCAAGCAACGTAGTCCTTCTACAAAAGGTTCACGTATTAATTGCAATACTTCCGCACGCACAATACGCGAAAAAGCAGCCCACGAAGTAATTACTAAAGCTGTAACTAAGCTGTATATGCTAGTACCCAAAATACCTGCTACAGCTATCATAAAACAACTACTAGGAATTCCCTGAAAAATATTACTCAATAATAAAAAAAACAAATCTACTTTACCACCATAAAATCCACTTATAATTCCAATAAAAACACCTATAGCCAATGCCAATAATGCTGAAACTAAAGCCAACAACATTGATACTCTTCCACCATAAAGGATACGACTATACATATCACGTCCCAAAGCATCTGTTCCAAAAAAATGTTCTAGAGAAGGACCTTGTAATCTATATAACATATTAGGTTCAAATGGATTATCCGTAGCTAAAAAAGGGGCAAAGATACTTCCAAAAATTAATAACCCGATAGTAATAATAGCAAAATACAGTTGAAATCTTTTCATTTTCATTAATGTACACCGCCCCTAATCTTCGGATTAAAATAAAACATCAAAATATCTACTAATAATGTCATAATTACCATAATACAACCTGTAATTAGCACATATGCCTGTAATACAGGATAATCACGCATATTAATTGCTTCTAAAGCCATACTACTAATTCCAGGAATGGCAAATATACTTTCCGCAATCACACTACCGCCAAGCACGCTAGCCCAATAATTACCTAATAAAGCTATTATTGGCGGTAAAGAGTTTGGTAAAGCATAAAAAAGTAATAATTTATAAGGCTTGATACCTCTTAATTTAGCAACAATAAAATATTGTTTACCAAATTCTTTCAATAAGGCACTTCTTGTGTAACTACAAATAGCTGCTGCAGTAGACAAAGAAATTGTTATTGCAGGCATAATAAAATGTCTCCATGTTTCGCTCCCGCTAGTTGGTAATACTTTTAATAATTCACTAAAAATTAATATCATTAAGAGAGCTAACCAAAATCCTGGTACTGCTAAGATAATATTGTTTATAAATAATATTATCTTATCTAAATAACTTTCTTTATATACAGCACATAAAACCCCTAAACTAATCCCCGTACCAGTTGCAAAAATTAAAGCCACACTAGCTAATTTAAGAGTCACTGGTATACGTACTAATAATTCGGAAATTATGTCCTTACCTGTTATATAGCTATTACCTAAATTTCCATGAAATAATTGTAATAACCAATGTATATATTGCATATAAATAGGCTTATCTAGACCTAGTTCTGCACGCATAGCTAAAATCTGTGCTTCAGTAGGTGCATCAAGCCCATTTTGATTTAATGCAAATTCTGCCGGATCTCCAGGAGATACAACACCCAAAACAAATGCTAGTATGCTTATTCCAAATAAAACAGGAAGCAACATCAATAATCGATTATAAATATATCTTTTCATTCAGCTAACTCTACCTTACTTAAATCTACACCATAAATTAACGGATGATAATTTTTTAAACGCTTGTTATAAGCAACAATATTTACATCATTAAAAAGAGGAATAATCGGTTGCTCGTAAACAAGAATCTCTTGTACTCTATCAAATATTTTTTGACGCTCTTTTTCGTCCGTAATATTTTTTACTTGATGCATGAGTCTAACTATTTCGCTATTATTGTAGCTAATACTGTTGCTTTTATTTACTGAACCATCTGGCATAATAAATGTATATAATAAAGCATATGGGTCACCATTAGCTAAACCTCTTTGCAGCCTTACAATATCACATTCCCCTTTACGCATCATTTTCGTCAAAGTTGCATATTCCAACGACATAATGTGTACATCAAGGCCAATTTCTTTTAACCAATAAGCTATTAATTCAGCTTCACCTTTTTGCAAAGGTTCTCTACTATTAATGCAGTAGGTTATTTCATAACGCTTATCTCCTAAAACTTCTTTAGCCAATCTTTTTGCTTCTTGTAAATCGTATTTTACAGGAAAAGCTTTATATGCCGGACTAGTGTAATTTAAAATATTATTAGTTGGTTCACCATATCCTAGATACAAAGATTTTACTAAATCATTTCTATCAATTGCTAAGCTAACAGCTCTTCTCATTCTAACGTCATTAAACGGAAATTTATTGCCATTGACACATAAATATCTAATCATAGTTGATTTATTAGATTCTACTACAAAATTACTATTTTTCTTCAATTCTTCAGCCATAAAAGGATGAATCGCATTGATATCTAAAACTGCATCGATTTCTCCCGACCTCAATGCCGAATATCGAGTATCAGGATTAGGTATATTACGGATTATATATTTTTTTATTTTTGCTTTTTCTCCATAATATTGATTATTTCTTTCCAAAACAATATATTTATTTAGCACATTTTTTGTAATTTTATATGGTCCTGTGCCAATCGCTATATCCTTAAAATTTCCTTCTTCATCAAAACATTCAGGTGCATATATCGGACTACCAAAATCTGTCATTTTATATAATTCATTTACATTTGGAGCTGCAAAAGTCAGCTTTACTGTATAATCATTTAATTTTTCATATTTTAACAACCCTGGATAATAAACATTAATATCAAGTCCATAGAAAGAAGAGCGTTTATAGCCTTTTTTCATTCTATCAAAATTTTTCAAAACAGAATCAGCATTAAACTTAGTTCCATTATGAAAATATACGTCTTTACGCAAATGAAAAATCCATACTTTCCCGCCTTCTTTCATCTCCCAACTTTCTGCTAAACAAGGTGTGGGACGATTATAATCATCTCTGGTTATCAAAGATTCCCATACACCTAAAATTCTACTACAATAAAGTCCGTCTTTATTTCCTGGAGCCAAATGACGGTATGCAGCAATTACTACACTATCATCAGTTCGATTAATAATCTTCTGTACTGGTTCATTGCTTATACAACCACTTACTAAAATGCTCAATAATACTAAAAATACTACTATTATCTTTTTCATAAAAATCCTTATTGATAGAAGAAAAGAGGGTAATAACTACCCTCTTTTTATAATTATTAAATATCAAATTCAGCAGATACAAAAACAGTTCTAGGAACAGATGCATAAATCTGGTCGCCTCTAGATACCATCCAATAATCTTTGTTTGTAACGTTATAGCACATTAAAGACAATTTTGTCGGAATATCACCAATTTGTGTTTTATAGTTAACACCTAAATCAAATGTCATATAAGATGGTGCTGTAAAGTGTTTTGTCTTATTGGTGTTATACAAAGGAGAACTACCTGTATATAAAGCACGACCAATCACACTGAATTGTTCATCTGCTTGATATTCTAAAGTAGCAGCTCCAGTCCATTTAGGTTGTCCTGATTCTTGTACACCATCTTGAGAACCCTTAGTAGTTTTTTCATACTTAGCGTTCATATATGCAACACCAGCAGATAAATTCCATTTAGGTGCTACTTGACCTGCTACACTTAATTCTAACCCTTTATGTCTAACCTCACCATTTTGTCTGAAATAAAACTTATCAGTATCACCAACATATTCATTAATATTATTAGCTTGCTTAATATCATAATAAGCCAAAGTAGTTAAGAAACCTTTATTTTGATATTTAATACCGATTTCGTTTTGTTTAGTCTTTGCCGGAGGTAAAATCTCACCTTGATTCAAGCAATTAACATCAGAACTGGATTTACCGATATCAAAATTCTCTGCATGACTACCATACAGTAAAATATTTTCATTTGGTTTATAAGTCAAAGCATAAGATGGACTAGTAGCATCGCTCTTGCTATAACCAGTTTGCTTACCAGTCTTATCATGAGTGGTTACTTCACCTTCATGCTTATGAATGCCTAAAATTGCACCCCCATTTTTCATATTCGATACTATCAATTAAAGAAACACCCCAAATGGAAGTTTTATTAGCGTCTTTGTAAGTAGTATAACCAACCATAGGCATATCATTCTGATTAATAACACCGTCATAAATATTGCCTGTGCCTAGATTACCTTTATAAAGGCCTATAGAACCATCTTTATTTCTCCAAGCTTTATCTACAGATAAGGTAACATCATGTTTTAAAGCACCTGTATCAAAAGTACCATTAGTTCCCATTTGTACATAGAAAGATTTTTGTGGTGTTGCAGATTGAGTATAATTTAAATCAAAGTCACCATTATCATTCTTAATGGTAAAAGCACTATTTTGTCCCATAACATTATGATTCAATTTTTGTTTACTAAATCCGCCATTGAAAAATACTTTCCAATCATCATTGATTTTTTGTTCATGATTTAATGCAGCAATAAAACCATAGCCACCTTTAGTCATACCTTTAAAAGAATAATTTTTGCTACCATCTATACTACTAGGGAATTTAGTAACATTAGGTCCTATTTTAAACCAACGCATACCGTTATCTACATCAATATCCCTATAACCTGTAAATAAATTAGTTTTACTTCTATCATCTTTATGATCTAAGTTAACAAAAATACCTTTTGCACTAGTTTCCGTATCATCAATAGAACCTTCACCATGTAAAACTTCAGTATTTACACGTACGCCCCATTCTTTATTATCACCAAAACGTTGTCCAATATCTAAATATTCGCCAAAAGAACTTTTTCCAGAAAAAGTTTGCTTATATTTAAGAATAGGTGTATCAGTAGCTTTTTTAGATTGCATATTTACTATGCCACCGGCAGTAGAGGATTCATACTGTACACCACCACCACTAATAATACTATTAGGGCCGGATAAAACATCCACTTGTTCAAACGGATAAGTAGGAAAATTAAATTGAGTCAGCAAACCATGAATACCATTAATATATGTACTAGTACCATTAGCTCTAAAACCACGGATAGTGAAATCATTATGTAGTGAACTACCAGCTTGTCTAATGGAAGGAATACCAACTAAAGCATTATCTAACGGCATATTAGGCGTACCAAATGTTTCTAACTGTTTTTGAGTGATATTATTTACAGAAAAAGGAACATCCATAACATTCTTCTCACCAAGCAAACCTACAGTACCTTCTGTACTTACAAATCCACCTGGTAAAACAGCATTATCTCCAGCTTCTCCTTCAACAACGACTTCATCAAGTTGTCCATGCATGGCTTCTTCTGCAGATGCAGACATTACAAAACCAACACTAGCAATAGTGCATAACACAGCACCAATTAATTTATTTCTTTTATTCAAAATATATACACCTCATCATATATACGTATTAAATATCAAATTGTGCAGAAAGCATAAAGGTTCTAGGCATAGACAGTCCAAATGTAGAAGAGCCACCTCTACCCATCCAATAATCCTTATCGGCAATATTGTAGCACATTGCACTTAATTTCACTGGTACACTATTAATCTTAGTTTTATAGTTTACTCCTAAATCGAAAGTTACATAAGAAGGAATTTCGTATTTACCTTTACCGCCTTTATCTTCCACATAAGCAGAATCATTCCAAACAGCTCTACCTACAATTCCCCATGCATCATCAGGTTGATATTCCAAACCTAATACGCCACTCCATTTAGAAACGCCAGGAACAAAGTATCCATCTTTAGTACCATTTTGGGTTTTCTCTCTTTGTGCATCCAGATACATTAAACCACTGGTTAAATTCCATTTGTCACTTAATTGACCATTAACGGTTAATTCCAAACCTTTATATCTATTTTTACCATCGTCAACTTTTTTATATAAATCTTTATCAAGATCTACAACAGCGTCAATTCTATTAGCTTCATCAATATCAAAATAACTCAAAGTAGTTAAAATACCAGCATTTTGGTATTTAACACCAATTTCATTTTGCTGGCTTTTTACTGGATCTAAAGTTTCGCCATTATTAGTATAAGTCTTGCCACTACCATTGCTTACAACTAATCCTCTAGAGAAGCTTTCAGTATGACCTGCATATAACGCTACATTTTCAACCGGTTTATAGCTAAAACCATATGTCGGTAAAATGTTATCATTAGTGAATGATTTTCCGCCGGTCAGATTTTCAAAATGTTCATGTTTTCTAGATGCAGCTAACAACAATGAAGCTTTACCAAAAGTTACTTTATCTGCAATTGTTAAGCCAACATTAGTCTCTTCCCATTGAGGAGTACCGTCACCGAAATTTTGCAACATATAACCATCAGGGAAAATTATACCTTCGTATAAATCGCCTAATATATCCTCACCATTGGGACTATAACTTTTACTTTTATTCCAATATTTAGCCCAAGATCTATCAACAGATAAAGTTAAATCATGGTCCACATTGCCAGTTTTTAAATTGCCTTTTACACCAAACTGAACATAACCGTTTTTGCCTTCTTCATTTTGTTGATTGAATTTATTACCAACAAATTTACCATTTTCATCAAACACTAAAGCAGAACCTTGATTATCTTTATTGCCACTTCTCCTGGAATAACCCATATTAGCAAAATAAGACCAATCATCATTTAATTTCTGTTCATGATTTAATGTTGCAATATATCCATGTACATATTTGGTTGTACCATTAAAATCGTAATTATTTTTAGAATCTGGAACAGATGGTAAAGAATCGCCTTTAAAGCTTGCAGATGGTTTATATTGGAACCATCTTTGACCGCCATTTACACGCAAATCAAAGTAGCCAGCAAACAAATTAGTAGTGCTATTGTCACCTCTATGGTCCATATTTACAAAAATATTTCGTTCATTTTTTTCAGCACCAGGCAAGGATAATTCGCCATCCATATATTCTGCGTTTACACGAATACCCCATTCGCCATTCTCACCAAAACGACGACCAATATCAATAAATTCACCAGCATTACCTCTGCCAGAAAAAATTTGTGTATATCTAGTAATAGGCTTGTCTGGTGCTTTTTTAGTAACAACATTAATAGTGCCTGGTGCCGGTGTAGCACCACTATTAGTACCATTATTAGACATACTTACACCGTTAACGCCTGCATTCGGTCCAGAAGTAATATCCATGTGGTCGATAATATGTGCTGGTGGAGTAGTAAATTGATAAAATAAACTAGGAACTCCATTTAACATCATATGATTACCATTCATATTAATACCACGCATACTAAAATCTGTATACATAGGAGAACTTGTGCTGCAACGAATAGAAGGATTGTGTTGCAGTACATTAGCTAAAGGCTGACTTGGATCATTATAAGTTTCAACAAATTTTTCGGTCATGCTCATTTCAGAATATGGAATATCCATCACATTTACATCACCTAAAATACCCACTTTAGAAGAAGTACGAAGCATCCCCCCTGGAAGCGTGTTAGCTTCACCTTCAACGACAACTTCTTCCAATTGACCATGCATGGTTTCTTCTGCAGATGCAGAAACTACAAAACCAACGCTCGCAATAGCACACAATACAGACATGGCTAATGCTTTTTTGTTTTTCAATAAAGACATTCTAACACCTCATATAGTTTATTTATTTTATATGCTGCCGAGCTGTCCGAGTTTCGCGTGCAGCTATAAAAAACAAAAACGCCTTTTGCTTTCGCAAAAAGGCGCACTTATCCTACATTTAGATAGTACTTTTTTGTCGATCGCAAAATGTACACAAAATATTAGGCAGTTCTCCTGACTTAGTTTCAACGCAGGTTTTGTCTTCCCAGTTTCCCAGTGACATCATAAAACCTGCTCCACTTCACAGTTGCGGGACAGTGTGAGACTTTCGCTCATCTTATCTATTAAGTAAAATTTACACCTAATATTGAAATTTATATCTTGATTTTTTCTTAATCGTATTCTATACTAACAAAAAGAATTATATTATTTGTTTACATTTTTATCAAGATATAATACTTATTTTGACACATTTTTCATTTACGTAGTTTATACAAAATATAATTCTAACATTTATAACAGGAGGATTTTTATGGAAGCTATTCAACAAACTATTATGTATTTTCACAAAGGTGGTCTGGTAATGTGGCCACTTTTATTCTGTTCTTTTTTAGTATTTTATGTAGCAATTGACAGATTTTTATACTATAAAAGCAATGATAGCGGTCAAAAATTTTGTACCGATTATTGCTCCTTGTTAAATAATGATCAAACTAAAGAAGCTCTTGATCTTGCTAAATCTGCCAATGGTGAATGTGCAAAAATCTTAGTTGCTGCTACAGAAACTTACAGTGACAAAGCACAAAAAACTGCCTACTTAGAAGCTCAAGCAGGTATTTTTATTGCTAATCTGCGTAGTAAACTGGACTATTTAAGCATTATTGTTACTATGTCTCCTTTGCTTGGCCTTTTAGGTACGATTGTTGGTATGATTGGTGCATTCAGTATCTTTAATTTGCAAGCCGGTGCACCTATTGCTATTACCGGTGGTATTGGCGAAGCATTAATTGCAACTGCTGCAGGTTTGTGTGTAGCAATTATTTCTTTATGTATCCACTCTTATTTCAATCATCGCCTGGATATTATCATCACTAATATGGAACAATGTTTTTCTGCTTTACTGGCAGCTGACACAAGGAGTGGTATGTAATGCAATTACGTGATGTACGCAATCGAAAGACTCCAGAGTTAATTATTATTCCTATGATCGACATCATGTTCTTTTTATTGGTATTTTTTATGTTAAGTACCATGTACATGATTGATTTGAAAACAATTCCTGTAAAACTACCTAAAGCAGCTACCGCAGCTACTGATACTACAACTACATTTGCCGTATCTTTAAAAAATGATGGTACTCTTTATTTGGGCGATGCTCCTACAGATATCAAAGCTTTGATTATGCAGGCATCTATAGAGCAAAAAAATAATCCAAATTTTGCTATTGTCATCCGTGCTGATAAAGATGTTGATTATGGCCTAGTTATCGAATTGATTGATAAATTAAAGGCTGCAGGAATTACACGATTTGGTTTAGCTACGGATGGAGCTGGTAAATAATGGATGCTAATAAACGTCAAAGATTTAGTTTTGGCGGTTCAATTATCGCACATATTTTAATCTTTCTGATTGTTTCTTTTACAGGTATTTTCCATATTAGCAACACTATGCAAGACGATATTGTCGAAGTAACCCTTGCCGGCGGCGGTGGTGGCGGCAGTGGTGATATGGTTGATGATGGTACACTTGAAGAAACTACTACTGAAGAAGAAACTACTACCGAAGAAAATATTCCTCAAGAAAACGATATTGTCGAGCAAGATAAAATACAAAAAAACACTGCACCAGTCAAACAAATAAAAAAAGCAGCTGTAGCCCACAAAAAACGTGGCAGCGGTACTGGTTCCGGTACTGGTAACGGCTCTGGCACCGGTAGCGGTACTGGTTCCGGTAGTGGCAGCGGCATCGGCTCTGGTAACGGTGCAGGTGTTGGCAGCGGTAACGGCATTGCTTCTTCTCCTGCAGTGCCACCTCGTATTGTAAGAAATCCTTCTCCTGTTTATCCTTCTGCTGAGCGTAATGCTAATATTGAGGGTACTACTACTTTAAGATTATTGGTTGGTAAAGATGGTCATGTTGAAAATGTTAGTGTTACTAGTTCTTCTGGTAATGCTAACTTAGATAATTCGGCAGTTACGGCATGCTATAAATGGCGTTTTACTAGTGCCAAGAATAAATCAGGACAACCTGTTCGTTGTTATTTAACTTTACCAATAACATTCATAATACGTAAATAAGCAAAAAACCTTTGTAAGCACAAAACTTACAAAGGTTTTTCTTTTACCATGTTCTTAATCCATTAACAAGCATCATGACCGCACCTACAAGAACAATACTTAATGATAAACGACGGAAAAGATGCTGATTCAGCTTATAAAACATTTTCTGTCCCGCCCAGATACCGATAGCCATACCAGGTAATACACCAACAAATAAAGGCCAATCATTAATAGAATTGATATTACCTGCACAATAATTAGCAATAACAGTAAAAAAGCCGCTAATGCCAAAAATCCAAATCATATTAGCACGCATAATATCTTTATTGGTCTTTTCGTTAATAAAATATAGCACTAGCGGCGGACCGCTGACACTGGTGGAAGCACCAAAAAAGCCACTGAAAAAGCCGGCTCCCAAGCGTCCTAAAGTTTGGTTAGTAATAGTAATCTTATATTGCATACTCATAAGCAATGTAGCACCCAACAACACTAAACCTAAAAATACTTCTAATTCATTAATCTTAAAAATATGCAAAATAAAACTGCCCGGCACCATACCAAAGAATGTCCCTAGCGTTGTCATGATTACTGTATGCCACTCTATTTCCTTACGGCTATAATACATGGTTACGCTACGCAAAGCGACAGTAGTGATAATCACTAAAATGATTGCTTCTTTTACAGGCATAACTAAAGATAACAGTGGCGTCGCTACTAAGGCATAACCAAAGCCTGAAACAGTAGCAAAAAAAGACGCTAAGCCAATAATCATACTAGCAGGTATTATAATCATTAAATCCATAAAATACTCCTAAAAAAACTTCACCAATCTTATTGACCGGTGCAGTTTCCACTTGCTACTTATTCTGGTCTTCTTGCTTAATCAAGAAGGTCCAACCATCTTCTTGGCGAACCTTGCCTTCTTTCATCAAATGACCTAAAGCACGTTTAAACGCTGCTTTACTAATACCAAATTTTTGCTTAATGATTTCCAACGGAGTGCTATCACAATACGGCATACTGCCATTACGTTTTACTAAGAAATCATAAATATCCTGTGCATCTGCAATGAGAGCATTTTCTTTTTGCAAACGCATGGAAGCATTGATACGTCCATCTTCACGCAGATAAGTCACACGACAGGTAATCTCCTGACCAAAATCTAATCTACCTCCCGGAACTTCACTACGATGCAGGAAAGCTAAGAAACGTTGATTTGTAAAGATGAAGAAGCCCTCAGGTAAAATGTTATAAATAGTACCTGTAATGCTATCACCTACTTTTAAACCTTCGGCAGGTTTAGAAGCCTTTACCATATCATCTTCTACACGCATAGTTACTGCAGGACGTCCGCTTTTATCACGATACAGTTTTACCCAGACTAATTGACCAGGTGTTACATGACCGCGCATCTGGCTATAAGGAAGAAAAACACCACGTTCAGCACCAATGTCTACGAAACCGCCATCACGGGTAACGCTGATAACACGTACATACCCCAACTGTCCTTCGCGCATTTTCGGCAGACGCATACTAGCAGTCAAACGTTTACTGGGGTCTAAGTATAAGTAAACCTTAACCTCATCGCCTACTTTTACTTCTTCTGTTTGCTGCAATTTATGCAGTAAAATATCGTCATTAGTATCACTGGTGCCACCATCTAGGAAAACACCCATATCACCGCTACGAACAACTTTCAGGGTAACTACATCACCTGGACGATATTTAGTATTATTTTGCGGCATAGTAAATTTACGTCCGCCACCTTTTTTGAAATCATTCATCTTCATTCTCCACAAAAGCTTCAGACGGAGCATCAGCCCACAATTGTTCTAAATTATAGAAGTTACGTTCTTCTTCTAAGAAAATATGTGCTACTACATCGCCGTAATCCAACAAAATCCAACGAGCATCAGCATAGCCTTCTTTATGAGTTGGGAAAATATCTTCCTTGCCCAAATTATCTTCAATATTATCAGCAATAGTTTTTACTAACATGCTGTTGCTTGCACTGCAGATAACATAGTAATCAGTTACCGGAGATAAACCTTCCATGTTTAATAATAAAATATCGGTAGCTTTTTTGTCATTAGCTGCTGCAGCAATTTTCATAGCAATTTCTTTAGTGTTCATTAAATTTCCTCCTTATTCTCCTTGTCGACTTTTTCTTTAGTTAATTCTTCTTTATCTTTAGGTTGTAAATGCTCGATAGGAGCATCTTCATCAATTTCATCTTGCTTGGGCTCTTCATCTTTAATATAAGGAATACCTAATTCATCAAGAGATTTATTGACTGCTTTACGATCGGCATACCAATAGCTGGCACCATTGCTATCATCAAACTGGCCATATAACATACAGCTACGTAATTTATCATCACCAAATAATTTAAAGCTGTTAGCCGCTTTTAACATAGTCAAGGTATTTAAGTCTGTTTCTACATACTTATCTAATGTTGCTAGTAAGCTACTGATTTTAGTAACATTTTGCACAGAGAACATCTGCTCTGCTGCCGCCTTTAAGAATTTCTGTTGACGTTGTACACGTCCAATATCACCTAACTCATCTTTACGGAAACGTACATATTTACCTGCAGTAACACCATCCATATGTTGATAACCATGCTTAATATCAATAACTAAATCGGCATAAGGATCTTCATAATACATATCCTTATCTACATAGATATCCACACCACCAATTAAATTGACAATATCTATAAATCCCTGCCAATTAGCTAAAGCATAATAATGAATAGGCACTCTAAGTAGATTTGCTACTGTCTGCTTAGCCATTACCGCACCACCATAAGCATAAGCGGCATTTATTTTTTCCGGATCCTTATGTCCCGGTAAAATAACCTTGGTATCACGAGGTATAGAAAGCACAGACACTTTATTATTAGCTGGATCAAAACTCAGTAAAATAATTGCATCTGTACGCTTAGGTTCCGTTTCTGCAGCTTCGCTATCACCATCATCAATACCTAAAAGCAAAATATTAATGCGTTCATTAAGCTTTGCATCATCACGAATTTTATCATCTGCTGCAGCCACATTCGCCTGCGGCGGATTAATAAAAGTATCATAAACCCATACACTACTCCAAAAAACAGCAGTGCATAATGCTCCTAACAAGCATAGTAAAAATAGCAGTCTACCCCATCTTAAACGACGGCGCTTACGTCGTTTTGGTCTATGCTGCTCATTTTGCATCTCATCCATAGATTTATCATGCTCCAATTAATGTTTTTTATTCTGACGCAGACGCAATTCATTATAGCCTGCAATACAACGAGGATGAATCAACAAATTGCCATCCAATAAATATTTAATAGTATTGCTGTAAGCAGTCAGCATTGCAGCATCTAAATCTTTTGCTGCCAAACGGCACAACTCTTCCACTCCCGGAAAATCTCTTCCAGGCTCAATCATATCTGCTAAAAATACTACCTTAGCTAAAGTAGTCATTCCTGCATTACCGGTAGTATGATAAAGAATTCCGTCTAAAATTTCTTGATCGGTAATACCGTATTTATGTACAGCATTATAGGCGCCGATTTTTGCATGAAGTAAAATCGGTTGATATTTTTCTACTGCATCAATCTCTAAACCTAATTCCTCGGCCTTCGCTACACTTTCCTTACTGCTTACCTCACGTCCGCAATCATGTAAAAGTGCCGCTACCGCTATTTTATCTACTGGCAGTTTATGTTCTTCAGCTAATTTTAACGCAGTTTCATAAACTCTTACTGAATGTTTATAGCGTTTAGCAGGAATGGATTTCTCTAAAAGCCTCTGCATTTCTTCAATATTCTTCATCGTTGCCCGATTCTCCTACTTTTTATATAATCCATGAGCATAAATATAATCTTCTACAACCTTCGGTACTAAATTCATCAAACTTGCACCTTCACGGATACGTTCTCTGATATCCGTAGACGAAACATCATATTCAGGTGTATTTAAGAGCATAATATGCTGACGTGCTTCTTCACCAAGATTTTTCACCACATTGTCCATTATACCTTCATATCCAGGTCGTCCTGCACCAATAAAAGTAGCTAACTGCAGCATTTCTTCAATACTATTCCAAGTATGCAGTTGCTCTACACTGTCTGCACCAATAATAAAATAGAGTTGCTTCTCCGGATATTGTCTGTGCAGCTCTCGCAAAGTATCAACTGTATATGATACGCCGCTACGACGCAATTCTAAATCAGAAACGGTAAAATAAGAATATGGCTCAATAGCTAATTTCGTCATTGCATAACGATCATCAGCAGGAGCAATATCCATGCCTACTTTATGAGGTGCGACATAGGCTGGTATAAACATAACCTGTTCCAATTTCATATATTTATACACAGCATCCGCCATGCGCAAATGTCCTATATGAACAGGATCAAATGTTCCACCTAAAATACCAATTCCCTTGCCCGTCACAGCTATCCTCCCCAAATATCTGTATTTTTCCTATTATTTTATTATATCAATCAGCAATGATTTCTACAACCTTTTGCAGCAGAATAATTATTATTGCCAAAAGAATAATAAACTTTGTTCTGTCTTTAAAATCAAAAACAGTTTTCGGCTTATTTAAATAAGCTAAAAAAGCCTTTGCATAAGTTGTGAAAGGTATTTTTTGTTTAGCTTTATTATCTTTATATGGTTCTATATCTTTAAGATAATTCTTTTTGCTCATATCATCCTGCCTGTACTGCTTGATTATGAAAAAGACAGCAGCTTTCAAAGCCACTGTCTTCTCATGCCTATTATTAATTATACTATATTTTGCGCATTATTCATAGCGTAAAGCATCAATCGGATTTAAACGGGCTGCTTTACGTGCAGGATAAATACCAAAGAATAAACCGATGCCGATGGAGAAAACCACAGCAATAATTATTGCCCAACCGGAAATAACAGTAGTCCAGCCTGCTATATAACTAAGTAAATAGGAGGCACCTACACCAAGCAGTACACCTAATGTACCACCTACAACACCAATAACCATTGCTTCAATTAAAAACTGCAGCAAAATATTTTTAAAAGTAGCACCTAAAGCTTTCCTAATACCTATTTCCCTCGTACGCTCAGTTACCGAAACTAGCATAATATTCATAATGCCTATGCCACCTACCAAAAGGGAAATCGCTGCAATACAACCTAACAACATCGTAATACTATTAGCCGTTTCCATCATTGTTTCCATAACTGCTGCCATATTACGCACCGTAAAATCATCATAATCACCATCTTTGATGCGATGACGGGTGCGTAAAACCTGTTCGCTGGCAGCCTGTACATCAGCAAGCAGGTTTTCATTTTCCGCTTGCACTGTAATACGCTGTACGTAAGTAATACCCATCATACGATTTTGAGCTGTAGACAGAGGAATATATACAATATCATCCTGGTCTTGCCCACCGGCACTCTGTCCCTTACTTTGCAATACACCAATAACTTTAAACGGAGCTTTATTAATACGCATCATTTTCCCTACAGCGTCCCCATCAGGAAATAAACTATCAGCAACTGTCTGGCCGATAACAGCTACGCGACCACGACTGTTTAAATCTTTTTCGTTTAAATTTCGTCCTTCGCTGATTTCCAAGCTTTGTATTTCAAAATTTCCCGGTGTAGTACCTTCGACACGACTCGTCCAATTCTGATTGCCTGCTACCAATTGGTAAGAACGCGTAACGCTGGCGCTAAGATTAGCAATACCATCCACCTGCTTTTCAATAGCCTGTGCATCCTCCCAGGTAAGCTTAGCACCTTCACCAGCAGCAAGTCTTGCACCTGTTGCTGTACGTCCACCACTAGTAATAATCAGCAAATTACTACCTAAACGAGAAATATTCTGCTTAATATTTTCTTTTACACCAAAGCCTAAGCTGACCATAGCAATAACCGCACCAACACCGATAATAATCCCTAACAAAGTCAGAAAAGTGCGTAGTTTATTCGCCAGCATACCTTCAAAGGCCATCTTTATAGATTCATGCAACATCTATGCTACCTTCTTTCATCGCTGACTAATTGTCCGTCACGCATTACTAAAATCCGTTTCGTCTGTTCGGCAATATCAGGTTCATGAGTTACCATGACAATAGTTCTACCTTCATCATTAAGCCCTTTAAAAATATCCATAATTTCGTAGCTTGATTTAGTATCCAAGTTACCAGTAGGTTCATCCGCCATAATAATCGCCGGATTATTAATCAAGGCACGAGCAATAGCAACTCTCTGCCTCTGACCGCCACTCATCTCCATAGGTTTATGATCCAAACGTTGTCCTAAGCCAACGTTCTCTAAAGCCTTTTTGGCACGCTCCATACGCTCCTCTTCACCGACACCTGCATAAATCAAAGGCAAGGCAACATTCGCTTGGGCTGTCAGCTTGGATAATAGATTAAAGTTCTGAAAGACAAAACCGATTTTCTTATTACGTGTATGAGCCAATTCGTCATCATCATAACCAGCGATTTCTTTACCATCTAAATAATATTCGCCACTGGTAGGTCTATCTAAACAGCCTAAAATATTCATCATGGTGGATTTACCACTACCTGAAGGACCCATAATAGCGGTAAACTCTCCAAACTTAATATGTAAATCAACATGATAAAGAGCATGTACGATACTATCACCCATCGTATATGTTTTCATGATATCCTTTAATTCGATAACAGTTGTCATAGCCATCCTCCTTTAACCATGGTGAGGACCTACGTTTTTAGCACTCTGTTTTTGTTGGCTGACAATTGATTTTACCAAAAGCTTTTCTCCAGGTTGTAAATCGCAGCCTGTGACAATGATATTATTATCATTGCTTAAACCTAAATGTACATCAACTTCGGTAACTTCTTTCGTCTTAGTATTATATTTTTTTACAAAACGTCTTTTACCTTCACTATAAATGCAATTTAGAGGTACCATTGTAGCATTTGCGACTCGATCGATAACAATATCCGCACGAGCAGTCATAGTTGGTAATAATTTATTTTTGGCATCATCAACAGTTACATAAACCTTATAATAAATAACATTGTTTTCTTTTTCTGCTTTACGTGATACTAAACGCACCTTGCCAGTAAAAGTTTCATCTGGAAAAGCGTCTACAGTAAAATTCACCTGCTGCCCAACTTTAACCTTACCGATATCAGATTCATCCACCATCGCTTCAATTTCCATATTATCCAGCGTTGCAACGGACATAATCACTTGCGGCTCACTAATACCGGAGCTAATGGTTTGACCTACCGGAGTAGGCTTGCCGATAATATAACCGGAAATAGGTGTTTTAATTACAGTATCATTAACATCAGAAGCTGCCTTTTCATAATTACTTTTCGCTACAAGATAATCAGCATAAACAGTATCAAAAGCTGATTGACTGATAGCACCTTTTTTTAGTAAAGCTGTATAGCGGTTGTAGCTAAGTGCAGCATCATTCATTCTTGCCTGCATCTGAGCTAAAGTAGCACGCAGAGCAGTATCGTCAAGACGTACTAAAACGTCACCAGCATTCACATGTTGGTTTTCTTTAACAAGCACTTCTACGATACGACCTGTAATCTTAGAACTGATATCAACATTATTCAAGGCTGCTAAAGCACCTGTTGCAGATACAGTTTCTGTTAAAGTACCTTTGCTTACTTCAGCAATTTTTACATTTTGCATATTATCATGCGTACCTTGATAATATTTATATCCGCCAAAGCCAACTGCTATCAATAACGCACAGGCTGCAATTAAGGCTTTATTTTTTTTGACCATGTTTAACATTGTGCATCCCTCGTTCATCATTTTCTCGCATAAAATACTTTTTAGCTGTGTCTATCTTAGCAAAAAAATGTGTCTTTTTAATGACACTTTTAAATGATAACTGCTCCTAAAGCATAAAAAAGCCTGTCGCCAAAGCGACAGGCTTTAAATATCGGTTTCAGACCCTGTATAAAATTATTTGCCAGGGAAGAAAGGCCATACGATAGGAATAACAACCAGGGATACTACGAAGCAAACGATTACCAGACCGGTACCAGCTTTAACGTAGTCCATGAATCTGTATCCGCCAGGGCCAAGTACCAGAGTGTTCGGAGGAGTACCTACCGGAGTTGCGAATGCGCAGGATGCTGCAACAGCGATAGCCATCAGAACTGCTTTCGGGTCAGCGCCCAGGTTTTGAGAGATTGCAATACCAATCGGGCACAGCAGAGCTGCAGATGCGGTGTTAGACATGAATTGGGTCAAGCCACAAGACAGGATGAACAGTACACCGGTTACAACCAACGGAGAAGGAGAACCGCCCATCAGACCTACGGTCCATTCAGCGATTAATTTACCAGCGCCGGTTTTATCCATTGCTGCAGATACAGGCATCATGCCAGCGAACAGGAAGATGGTTACCCAGTCGATGGAAGCATATGCTTGTTTTTCAGTTAAGCAACCGGTCAGTACGCACAGCAGAGCGCCAATGATTGCTGCCATTTCCAGGGATACACCCGGGATACCAACAGCCATAACCAGAACTACGCCACCGAGGATAACGCCAGAGATAACTTGTTTTTTACGATCTACTTCATTAGCTTCGATTTCTTGTTCAATATCTTGGTCTGCATCGATTTGTTTGTTCGGCAGTAAGTATTTACCTAAGAACATCATGTACAGCATACCAGCAATGGAGATAGGAACACCAATCCAAGCGAATTCGAAGAAGCCGAAAGGTTCCAGACCTGCAGCGCTCATTGCACCAGTTGCAATGATATTCGGAGGAGTACCAACCATGGTGATAATACCACCCCAACCGCAAGCAAATGCTAACGGCATTAATTGACGAGAAGCAGGAATTTTAGCTGCAGAGCAGATACCCAGAGCAACGGGCAGCAGGCAAGCAGCAGTACCAGTGTTGGACAGAACTGCGGACAGTACAGTACCAACAATCATCAAACCAAACATCAGGCTGTTTTCGCCAGTGCCGCACATTTTTACTACAACACCGCCGATTTCTTGTGCTAAGCCAGTGTAGAACATGGAAGCACCAACAACGAACATACCTGCAAACAATACTACAGTAGAGTTAGACAAGCCGCTGAATACCTGTTTAGCAGGAATCAGACCTAAAAGACCGGAAGCGATAGCTGCGCCGACAGCGGTAACTGCCAAAGGAATGAGTTCGGTTACAAAGAACAAAGCAACTATTGCCAACAAAATGAGACATTTGATAGCTGGGGACATTGTTTTCCTCCTTAGAAATAAAATGTTTAATTTTTTAGGTACATCAAAATACCTATTTACTATAACTAAGTAAAGCCAGCACAGAAAATTTTGATTATATTCATTTTCTACTAAGAAATTTTCATTTTTTAGCATTTCAAACCTGTGTGGGATTACAAATTTGAACGATTCAAACGACCATTTCCACTTACTTTATTTACTTAATTATCGACGTTGTTAATAATATCACACTTTTTTCAAAAAAGCAACCCTTTCCCTCAGATTTCTTCACAAAGTTTACACAATCAGTTAAGATTTTATTTTGTATATTTATACATAATCTTATGAGAGCAAAAAAATAACAGACGCAACATTTCGTTACGTCTGTTATTATATCTTTGTTTATTCTAACAAATTATTTACCCGGGAAGAAAGGCCATACCATCGGAATTACTACCAGGGATACTACGAAAGCTACGATTACCAGACCGGTACCAGCTTTAACATAGTCCATGAATTTGTATCCGCCAGGGCCAAGTACCAGAGTGTTCGGAGGAGTACCTACCGGAGTTGCGAATGCGCAGGATGCTGCAACAGCGATAGCCATCAGAACTGCTTTCGGGTCAGCGCCCAGGTTTTGAGAGATTGCAATACCAATCGGGCACAGCAGAGCTGCAGATGCGGTGTTAGACATGAATTGGGTCAAGCCACAAGACAGGATGAACAGTACACCGGTTACAACCAACGGAGAAGGAGAACCGCCCATCAGACCTACGGTCCATTCAGCGATTAATTTACCAGCGCCGGTTTTATCCATTGCTGCAGATACAGGCATCATGCCAGCGAACAGGAAGATGGTTACCCAGTCGATGGAAGCATATGCTTGTTTTTCAGTTAAGCAACCGGTCAGTACGCACAGCAGAGCGCCAATGATTGCTGCCATTTCCAGGGATACACCCGGGATACCAACAGCCATAACCAGAACTACGCCACCGAGGATAACGCCAGAGATAACTTGTTTTTTACGATCTACTTCATTAGCTTCGATTTCTTGTTCAATATCTTGGTCTGCATCGATTTGTTTGTTCGGCAGTAAGTATTTACCTAAGAACATCATGTACAGCATACCAGCAATGGAGATAGGAACACCAATCCAAGCGAATTCGAAGAAGCCGAAAGGTTCCAGACCTGCAGCGCTCATTGCACCAGTTGCAATGATATTCGGAGGAGTACCAACCATGGTGATAATACCACCCCAACCGCAAGCAAATGCTAACGGCATTAATTGACGAGAAGCAGGAATTTTAGCTGCAGAGCAGATACCCAGAGCAACGGGCAGCAGGCAAGCAGCAGTACCAGTGTTGGACAGAACTGCGGACAGTACAGTACCAACAATCATCAAACCAAACATCAGGCTGTTTTCGCCAGTGCCGCACATTTTTACTACAACACCGCCGATTTCTTGTGCTAAGCCAGTGTAGAACATGGAAGCACCAACAACGAACATACCTGCAAACAATACTACAGTAGAGTTAGACAAGCCGCTGAATACCTGTTTAGCAGGAATCAGACCTAAGAGGCCGCAAGCGATAGCTGCGCCTACAGCAGTAATTGCCAGAGGGATAAGTTCGGTTACAAATAATAATGCAACTACTGCCAACAAAATGAGACATTTGATTGCTGGGGACATTTTAGTTCCTCCTTTTAAAATTTATTTATATACACTGCCAATCAAGGCACTATATATCAGGTATTATATATGTAGTTTTTAAGGAACCACATGAAATGCTCTATGTATTTTCTTGCATTTCATATGCTTATTATAACACTAATTTCGTAATTAAAAAAGTTATTTTTTCGAAAAATTAACATATTTAATGCAACTGTTGTATTTTTAAAGAGTATTTTTGTGCGTTATTTTAAGCATTTTATTCCTATTGTTTCTAAAGTTATGACGTTCAGGAATAATAAAGGGCTTTTTCAGTTTTTATATTATTACCCTAACCCCTTGAAATAGCCGTGTTAGTACTATTTGTCGCAAAATTCAAGCACTTTTGTAAGGTACATCTGTATTGGACATTTTTTATGATAAAAGCCAATGGTTTTTTCTTGTTTTTCACTTTTCTTCATATAATGTATATATTCTTTATTGTTCTAAAAAGTCCCCTGGGACAAATACCCTATAATAAAACCCTGCCTACTTTTCTATATGTGTAACAATTACCAGCTTACGTTAATTATTACATCTCATTGAAATTTTTCTTTTCCCTTGCCACAGGCTTCTTTTGCCTAGTTTATAACTCTCTGATAAACTCATGTTATTTTTTGACAAGTACCTCATAATTTAACTCTACATACCCTTGGCAATAAATAATCGCTCTAAATTTCGCTTCAGAAACGATTTAACGCCTCTAAATTGACTAATATGTAACAAAGTATAAACATTACCTAAAAAAACGTCCTACGGCTGTTTAAACAGTTCTAGTAAATTTTACGCTATATTTACCCTTACTAATATTTCGATTTTCTCATCAGCTAATCTTACTAAATCATACCGTAACCGCTACCATTTCCTATTACGCTATTTTATGAAAATGCTTTTTAACAAAAAAAAATAAGAGTGTGTGGAAATTCCACACACTCTTTAGGGGAGTTGCAAAGGAAATTATTTCGCAACAGGTCCAATCATAGCCAACATGGTACCTGCAGCAACTGCAGTACCGATAACGCCTGCTACGTTCGGGCCCATAGCATGCATGAGCAGGAAGTTAGAGGGGTTAGCTTTTTGACCAACAACTTGGGATACACGAGCAGCCATAGGAACTGCGGATACACCAGCGGAACCGATCAACGGGT
>OGPF01000123.1_pt1 | contig 53136 bp, 56 predicted proteins | sample 1552871 | NCBI WGS metagenome assembly OGPF01 (sample SAMEA2580276, study PRJEB22360) | human gut metagenome | biome: human gut; feature: human-associated habitat; material: faeces | place: Denmark | collected 2008/2010
TTAGTAGCGTATCTGATGATGAGTATCATTGCTTTATAGTTGGAAGTGATCAGGTATGGAATCCAGATTGGGCAAAATATACTTATGACAGCAGCACTGCCTATGGCAGTTATATTGATACCGAATACAGCACCACACTGCAGGAGCTACAGAATGCGGTAGATTCTGCAGCAAGCGCATTGGAGCAGGCGCAGACCAGTCTGGAAGATTATCAGGCACAGCTGGAGGAAGTAACAACTGCTTACGAAGATGCGGCACAGGTATTATCCAACTGCCAATACAGTCTGAACAATACGGATCCGGCAGATGATACCTATGGATATGTCTATTTTGCACAGCTGACGACACAGGCACAGTCTACTGCGGACTCTCTGGAACAGCAGAAGGAAGAACTGGAACAGAAGGTAGAGCAGGCAGAAGAAAATGTGACCACAGCCGAGACCGCTTATAATAAAGCAAAGCGGGAACTGGAGCAGGGAAAACTGACCGCAGCCGAGACAAAAAAACTGCGGACACTGGCTTACAATACCGCACAGGAGACCTATGACATTGCACTGGGGTATCTTGCGCAGGAATTGTCCGATCAGCAGGAAACCTATAATGAGACACTGGAAAAATGGAATGAGTTCAGCACTTATATCGATGGTAATGCAGTATGTGCAAGATACAACGGTGTCATCACCGGCGTGGAGCTGGAGGCCGGAGACAAGATCAGTACCGGAACCTCTCTGGTTACCTTATACGATATGGATGAAGTGACCATGACGGTAACAGTGGATGAAGATGACATGACGGATATCTCTCTGGGATCTGCGGCGAATATTGCATTGACGGCATATCCGGAAGATACCTTTACGGCAAAGGTGACGGCTATCGGAGATGCGACATCGGATTCCAATGGAAACATAACTTATGACGTAACTGTCACATTAGAAGGGGATGTCTCCGGACTGTTCCAGGGCATGACAGGAGATGTAACTTTCGTTACGGAACAAACGGAAGAAGTGCTGTATGTCTCACACAGAGCCATTATCACAGAGGATGACAAGACTTATGTAAAAGTGAAGACAGCAGATGGCAGCATTGTGAAAAAGGAAATAACGACAGGACTGTCAGATGACTCTAATGTGGAGATCTCCGGAGATATTGCAGAAGGAGATATCGTATTGATCGAAAGCAGCATTACGAAGTAGAGCGGAGACCTGTGGGAAAGTAAGGTCAATGGAAGGGAAGAAGTAGAATATGAGATTATCCGAAATATTGCGTCTGGTGTGGCTGAACCTGTCACAGAATAAATTCAAAGTGATCCTGACTTCCATCGGTATCGTTGTGGGATCCGCCACCATAATGCTGGTGCTGGCGATAGGTACCGGTGGAAAAGAAGAAGTGGCGGAGCAGTTCAAGAACCTGAATGCCGGAGCCATTGATATTTCCTGCGACAGCAGTGACAGCGGTGGTTTTAGCTTTGAAATGCCGGGCGGTGGAGGAAGCGTTACCGTCACAAATATGGGCGGAGGTTCCGGCGGCGGTATGTCCGGTGGTCCCGGCGGGGGAATGGATTTCGGCGGATTTTTCGGATTCGGACAGGAGGAAGAGAGCGAAGCCGTGACATTGACCTGTGAAGACGGTGATGATCTGGCGACTTTTGTATCGGGAATCTCTGCAACTACGATATCTTATTCCACTACAGCATCGGTGGAGGGAGGCGATATGACCTCTGCTTCCTATTACACCATTGCCGGTGTGGAAGACAATTATGCCGCCATCAGTAATCTGGAAATGGCCATCGGGGATTTCCTCACAGAAGAAAACAATGAGAGCAAGGAAAAGGTGTGCGTACTGGGTGCCACCGTGGCAAAGGAAATTTTTGGCAGCGCCTACGATGCTTATGACGGTATAGTCTATATTGATGGCCGCCCCTATATAGTGTCAGGGGTACTATCCGAGATGGGAACTGTGGCATCCGGCATCAGCCCGGATACGGCGATCTATGTACCTTACGAAACCGGCATCAAATACATTACCGGTACGAGCATTAGTCCAACCATTACCGTGGTCGCAGAAGATGTGAATCAGGTGGACACTGTAATGACAGGGGTGGAGAGTGCCTTAAAAGAAAGTTATCCCAACACCACATTTACCATCAGCGATGCCGGAAGCAAGATGGAGGCAGCCTCCGCTTCCAATGAGACTTTGACATTACTGCTGATCTCTATGGCCGTGATCGTATTTATCGTTGGCGGTATCGGTATTATGAATGTGCTGTTTGTATCCATCAAGGAGCGTACCAACGAGATCGGTATTCTGAAAGCACTGGGCTGCTCCCGAAAGGATATCCTGTTGGAGTTTTTATTGGAGGCAAGTTTTACCAGTCTGGTAGGAGCCGTACTTGGGGTGCTGGTGGCTCTTGGAATTACGCCATTCGTGCAGCTGTTCAACGTGAGAGTGTCCTTATCGGTACAGGGTGCAGTATTGTCGCTGTTGTTTGGTGTCTTCACCGGAAGTATCTTTGGCTTCTATCCGGCGTATAAGGCATCGAGACTGATCCCCGTAGAAGCTTTAAATCAGGAGTAGTGTGAAAAATAAATTTTCACACGCAAATTTGTGCCAAAGGCACAAAGTTTGCAGGTTATGAAAGGCGTAAGGATTATGATGGAAAACGCAATGATCACCATGAAAAATATAAATAAAGGCTATATGCTGGGAGAGGAGCGTCTGCCGATCCTGAAGGACATCAATTTTCAGGTAAATAAGGGAGAATACGTGGCAATCTTAGGCCCTTCCGGTTCCGGTAAGACTACGTTAATGAATATGATCGGCTGTATGGATGTGATGGACAGCGGAGAGTATTATCTGGATGGCATGGCAATCCACAAGACCAAGGAGGACGATCTGACCATGGTACGCAACCAGAAGATCGGGTTTATTTTCCAGAACTATCAGCTGATCCCGACCTACAATGTCATGCAGAATATTATCATGCCGCTGCTGATGCGTGGCATGACCCATGAAGAAGCAGAAGAAAAGTGTAAAAATACTATCAAACTGCTGGGGCTGGATCATCGTATCGGACATAAGCCCAACGAATTGTCCGGCGGACAGAAGCAGAGAGTATCCATTGCCAGAGCACTGGTGGGACAGCCGGCGATCCTGTTAGCGGATGAGCCTACCGGTGCTCTGGATCAGACCAGCGGTAAGGAAGTACTGAAGCTGTTCCGGGAACTGAACGATATGGGCAACACCATCGTCATGATCACCCACGACCTGGGCGTAGCACAGTCTGCGAAACGTATCGTGCGTATTGTGGACGGACAGTTACAGGAATAAGGGATAGTCACTCAGCCAACGGGAAAGAGGCTGGGACTGTTCCAGACCGGATTTCAGGGTACGGTCGGCATCCGATTTATTTTCTGCCGGTATTATCAGCAGAAATTCTTTCCCGTCCATAAGTACACCGCAGAATACGGTTTTCAGATCCCGGGAGATAAGAAACATATTTCCCGGGATATTTGTTACAGATTCGGTCAGGCAGGAGTAATAGGGTTCTTCATCGATAAAAGGTGCATAGAATCCCATGTCATCCGCACCTTCCACGAAAAGCCTCTCTCCGTTCATCCAGACATTTCCCGCTATGGCATCTTCCTGATTCCCCCAGAGATAATGTAAGGCTTTCCCGTGGATCTCCACCGATACCTGTTCGAAGGTATCCGGTTCCGTCAGACTGACCAGCATTCCGGTTCCGGTATAGTCATAATCCTTTTTGATGGGAGTATGATAATAGCGGATCCCGTAGTCTCCAAGGCAAAATAAGGCAAATACGAGCAGAAAAATCAGAATGCCGCAGAAAACGGTTCTTAATTTTTTATTTCGTATCATGGTTCTTGCCTCCTTTTTATTTTATTATACAATCAGATATCCATACTGGCAATGAGCTGAAACATTTCCTCGGCGGTCATGTGATCTGCGGTGATCACGTATACATAATTGTCAGCTTCATAATAAGCCATGGCGTAACCATCCACATAAGTATACACCGTGGCAATGTGACCGCCGATGATATGTTCCTCTTCGGCATCGTATTCATTGTCTAATACGAGTGTCAGGGCATTATTTGCGGAAATTAGCATTTGCTCCCAGATGAGCTGTTCTCCGGCATTGTTTTCATAGAAAATTTCACAAAAAAGAGGACTGTCTCTTCGGTCTGTCTCTGTATAGCCCTCCGGGATGCAGGTCGGTATCGTGGGAGTGAGTACCGCATCTTTTTCCTCGGAAGAGTAGTTATACTGCGTAGCATCCTCGCGCAGGGTCTTTAGTGTCATGAAAAACTTATCCCGATAGGCATCCACACTTAACGTCAGAACCAGTCCGGCACATACGATACCGGTGAAAAAGATTGCCATGCGTTTTAGGAGCTGTTGTGCACCGGTCAGAACCGGATGGGCTTCCCGGCGGATCACTTTTTGCATTTTTTGTTCAAAACGTTTTGAAAATACATATCCCGATCAACCTGATTTTCTAATGCTGTTATCATGGCATTGTCCACCACAGGCATATGCTGATAGAGCCATTCATCCGTTATATCCATGGATCTCATTATTTTCCTCCCGTTTATTCAAAGCTTCCTGTATCATAATCTTTCCCCGGGATAATCGCTGCCGGATCGTTCCTTCGGTGATGTTTAATACTTTTGCGATTTCATCGTTGTCCATATTGCCGGAGTATTTGAGGAGAAATACATCCCGGTATTTTACGGGCAGGCGTCTAAGGATGTCCAGTATTCCGTCATCCACATCCGTCTCCGCATAAGTCACCGGGACATTACATTCTTCCAGCTCATCCACATAGATTTCCCGTTGAAATTGATGGTTTCGCTTCCGGTAAATATCTATAGTCGCATTTTTCGTTATGGTAAGCAGGTAGCGTTTCGTCGCCGTGGCGTCGATTTCCCCTATTTTTTCCATGTTTTTCGCAATTTTTATAAACGCCTCATGTACGGCATCTTCCGCAAGAAAAGTATCCTTCAGCACATTCAGAGCTACTTTCATCATAAGGTGCCGATAGGTTTCATAGAGAATCGCAAACTTTTGTTTGTCTTCTTCGGCGTCGATCATCATCAGATATATCATTTGTTGTTCCCAGGCCTTTCTATGAGTCATAACGAAGGTTCCTGTTCCTATTGTTACAAAAACGTAAAAATATTTCAATTGCAGGTTTATATGTTTGTCCCAATAGTATCTTTTGGGTAACCGGGGCACTTTATTGTGCCTGCTTTACGGATCCCGGCGATGGGGGATATAATGATTTCATTACAGGAGAGCGTAAAAAGAGCAGAAACGAGCATAGAAGAAGCAAAATGGGAGAACAGGAAAAACGAAGACAATACCTCATCCAGGCACTTTTGCGGGAGCGGTCGGAATATGAAGCGATGGAAATTCCGATGCAGGAGGATGAACAGAGACAGCTTCTGCGGGGACTGATGAACATCCGGGCGCCCAAGCGATGCAGTGAGGAATTTCTGAGGATACAGGATGCCTATTTACAGGAAGCTGTGAAGGAAAAAGGGATAGTGGAATGACCGGATGTTATGTGCCGAATCATAAGTGCATCGACAACTGCATCCACAGCTTTGCGGGGGTGCAGCTGCGACTGGACTGCGCCCGGATGATGGAAGAACAGGGGCATGAGGAACCCACCGGACAGGCGAAGATCACGAAAGCCTACAATCTGCCCTGCCGTTATGTCCTGCATACCGTAGGTCCTATTGTGCAGGGAAAGCTGACGGAGAAACATTGCGCATTGCTTCGGTCCTGTTACTTGTCCTGTCTGGAACTGGCATCGGCATATGGGCTGGAAAGTGTGGCGTTCTGCTGTATATCCACCGGGGTATTCTGCTTTCCGAAGGACAAGGCGGCGCAGATTGCCGTACAGACGGTACAGGAGTATTTGGAGGAGACTCCTGACAGCAGTGTCAAAAATGTGATCTTTAATGTGTTTAAGAATGAGGATTTGCAGATCTATGAGAGAATTCTTCGGTCGTAGATTTTCGATTACTCTAAATGCAGAGAAAAACTTGCACCCGGCAGATTGCTGTGATACATTGGCTGTAAAAGAAATACAAGAGAGGAAAAGAAAATGGCAGGATATCTGATTAAGGATACCACAAAGGAAGAGCGGGAGCAGATCGTGGCGGAGTCACTGGGATATATGGAAGCAAACTGCGATGGCTGCAGTTCGGGGTTGGCGGAAATGTATCAGGCATACATCGACGGAGAGAAGGAGCTTCGGGACATCAACATGGAATTTCATGCAGGTTATGTATCCGGAGAGGAAGTGCCCGGCCGCAGGTCTTGTCCCATGTAATAATAGTGTGCGGGAAAGAGAGATTTCCGGCATAAATAAAATGTTATCTGCAAAAACTCTTAGTAACAGAATGCGAAAGGCAGGAAAGAGAAATGCAGATGAGAGACGATCTTGGAATTACAACAAAACTGGAAAATGGCAAGGCTTATCTGGAATTTGCCCTGCCGGAAAAAATAGGGCGTTTGCTGTCCGCATTACAGATTGAGATCTGGGAAGGTGCGGAGGGCGAACGCCTTGTTTTTCATGGGGAATACTCATCAGAAGAAGCGGATTCCATGACGGCGTTGCTGTTGCGGCCGCATCTCTGGGACGGCATGCGGGATCCCTATGTCTATCTGGTGAAGGCGCAGGGAAGGTTCGGAACCATGGAGTATGGAGAAAAGATGGGTGGTATGGAGAAGGAGGAAGAGTCAGATCCTGCTGAGGATATAACCGAGGCAGTGGAAGTGTACTGGCAGCAGGAACTGGCAATTTATGATGTGCATGTCATCGATAAAAAGGGAATCTTTCTCAATGAAAAAGAGTTTCTGCCACATGAAGTAGTCTACCGGCTTCCCCCGCAGATCAGTGATGCCGGGACGAGGGTGGAGCAGGTACGAAGAGATCTGGAACGGCTGGTCCGGATGGGGGTAAATGTGATCCGGCTGGAAGGAACCGGGACCGGGGCAGAGGGGGTGAACTGCTCCGAAGTGAGAACGTTTTACAGCCTGTGCAGAAAGCGTGGATTCCTCACTGGGGACCTGTGGATAAGACCGGAAAATCTTCCGGTATATCGTGGATTATCCGGAGAAACGGCAGAAGATGCACTTCTTTCGGCGAATGGCAGAACGCTGACGGAGCGGTATTACTATTATCAGGCGAAGTGGAGCAGCGAACCGGTGCTCTATCCGGTACTTTCTACCCTGCATCGTCAGGAGAACGGGCTGGTCTCCCTGACAATTTACAGCAATCAGAAAAAAGTGGTGCTCTATGTGGAGGGGGTACTTTTCTTATTCCAGTCGGCCGCATCCGGTGATCCGGAATTCATTTTTGAAGATATTCCTGTGGCGAAGCTGCCGCTACATCTGGCGGCGGAGGCAGGAAATTTAAGCATTTCGCTGACCGTGACGAAGCTTTAAGGGTTGGGGCTTCACAGATTTTTCACAAATGTTTCACCTTTTCATGACATTTGAGACATATACTGATACAAGGGTGTAAAGGTTAACCGCTGTTCATGCTTGCATGATAAAGCGGTTGAATTTTACACCCGTAAAACATGAGGAAGTAGCGATTTGCGTAGCAAATCAGCGGATTCCGAATGTTTTTAGAATTGTGGGAGCAGCTTGCTGCGAAGCAATTCGTGGGTATCAGTTACGGGTACCCGTAGATATCATGTGGGGGTATCACACCATATCCGGGAGGCAAATATGATAGAAGTAAGCAATCTTACAAAAAAATATGGTGACCATATTGCCGTAGATCATCTCTCTTTCCGTGTGGAAAAGGGACAGATTTACGGCTTTCTTGGTCCAAACGGCGCAGGTAAATCCACGACCATGAACATCATCACGGGTTATCTGGCAGCCACGGAGGGTACTGTGACGATCGATGGCAAAGATGTCCAAAAAGATCCGGAGGAGGCAAAGCGTGCCATCGGTTATCTGCCGGAGCTTCCGCCGCTGTATGTTGACATGACTGTCAGAGAATACCTGGATTTCGTGGCAGAACTGAAAAAAGTGCCGAAAAAAGAGCGGAAGCAGCAGATTGATGAGGTCATGGAAATGACACAGATCACCGATATGCAGCAGCGTCTGATCAGGAATCTGTCAAAAGGTTACAGGCAGAGAGTCGGACTGGCGCAGGCAATCCTTGGCTACCCTGAGGTTATCATTCTGGATGAGCCCACGGTAGGTCTGGATCCGAAACAAATCATCGAGATCCGTGATCTGATCCGCAAGCTGGGGGAGAATCATACCGTGATCCTTAGCTCCCATATTCTGTCGGAGGTCAGTGCGGTCTGCGACCATATTATGATCATAGCCCACGGTAAGCTGGTAGCCAGTGATTCTCCGGAGAATCTGCAGAAGCTTATGAGTGGTTCCATGGAACTGGATTTGGAAGTAAAGGGAAGCATCGCTGCGGTGAAGAGTGCATTGCAGGAGATCTCACAGATCGACCGGATCGAAGAGAACACGGAGGCATCCAAAAATATTGCAAAGCTGAAAGTGATCTCCAAAGAGAATGCAGATATCAGAGAGCAGGTATTTTATGCACTGGCAGATGCAAAGCTGCCTATTTTAGAGATGACCCATGCGGAAAAGTCTCTGGAAGACATCTTCCTGGAACTGACCGAGGATGTAGCACCCACACAGCCGGAGAAGCACAAACTATTCTCAAAAAGAAAAAGGCCGGAAATGTCAGATGCTGCCGCACAGCAGACAGAAGCTTCGGAAGAGGAAGCACAGCCCGGAGAAGAGAAAAAAGAAACTGTAACTACAAAGGAGGCGGAATCATATGCTAGCCATTTATAAGAGAGAATTGAAATCCTATTTCCGTTCCTTTATCGGATTTTTATTTATTGCAGTCACCCTGTTTTTCCTGGGACTGTATTTCAGCGTTTATAACCTGATGAACGGATATCCTTATTTTGCGTATGTGGTATCCAGCGTTACCTTTCTATTCATGCTGACCGTGCCGATCCTGACCATGCGTATCCTGGCGGAGGAAAAGCGGAGCAAGACGGATCAGCTGATCCTGACGGCACCGGTGTCCGTAGGCGGCATCGTTATGGGAAAATTTCTGGCGCTGTTAACTATATTTGCCATTCCCGTAGCGATCATCTGCTTTTACCCGCTGATCATGGCGCAGTACGGCAGTGTTCCCATGGGAGAGGCCTATCTGTCGATCCTGGCATATTTCCTCTTCGGGATGACCGCCATTGCCATCGGTCTGTTCCTGTCTTCCGTGACAGAGAGCCAGGTCATTGCAGCAGTACTTACTTTTTTAGTATTGTTCCTGGGATATATGATGGATTCCATCTGCTCCATTATTTCCAGCACCGGCAATCTGTTGACAAAGCTGCTGCGTTGCTTTGACCTTTACACACCGTTTTCCAACCTGCTAAACGGCACACTGGATGTATCTTCTATCGTATATTATGTATCCGTTACGGCGTTGGTTCTGTTCCTGACGGTACAGTCCATTCAGAAACGCCGTTACAGCATGTCCGTGAAGAACTTAAGCTTCAGTGCTTACAGTACCGGTATGATCGCTGTAGCTGTAGCGCTGGTAGTAGTCGTTAATATTATCATGGGCGAGATGCCTTCCAGCTGGACAGCAATCGACATGACCAGCCAGAAGCTGTATTCCCTGACAGATCAGACCGTCGACTATGTGAAAAATATGCAGGATGATGTGACAATCTATGTGTTGGTAAATCAGGACAATCAGGATACCACACTGGGGCAGACTTTGCAGAGATACGATGATCTGTCGGATCATATCACCGTGGAATATGTGGATCCCACCGTTAACCCGATGTTCTATACCCAGTACACCACCGGCAACATCAGCACGAACAGCCTGATCGTGGTCAGTGACAAGCGCAGCAAGGTCATTGATTACAACGATGTCTATGAGTCTTCCTATGATTTTGACTATTCGACCTACAGTTATAACACCACGACCACCGGTTATGATGGCGAAGGACAGATCACCAGTGCACTGGATTATGTGTTAAATGATGATATGCCCAAGGTATATATGACAACAGGACATAATGAACTGAGTTTAAGCAACACTTTTACATCCGCACTGAACAAAGAAAATGTGGATTATGAGACCGTAAATCTGATGGATCTGGATGCTATCCCTGACGATGCGGCCTGTCTGTTCATTAACGGTGCCACCAGCGATTTTTCATCCGATGATAAGGATAAGGTGATCGACTATCTGAACAACGGTGGAAAAGTCATCCTGGTAACCGGTTATACCGATGAGGAGACACCCAATATAGATGCTATCTTAAGCTACATGAATCTGAGCATTGCCAAAGGACTGGTAGTGGAGAATGATTCCAACGGCTACTACAGAAGCCCGTATTATATTCTGCCGACACAGAGCTCTGACAGCTATACCTCCGGTACCTACGGAAAATATCTGTTCCTGCCGTATTCTCAGGGCATCATCGTCCCGGAGGAAGTAAGTACCGACGAGACAGCCACCGGCGATATTACCTATGATGTATTCCTGAGCACCTCCGACAGTGCATTTGCAAAACAGGATGTCAACAATACACAGGATTTTTCACAGGGTGAAAATGATGTGAATGGTCCCTTCGCATTAGGTGTTGAGGCAGTAAAGACTTTGGATGATGGGGATGCGACACTGGTCGTGTACGGTTGCGAGCAGCTGTTCACGGATGATGCAGATTCTGTCGTCAGCGGTGCGAACCTGACTTTGTTCACCAATACGTTCAGTGGAATGGCAGATCATGAGACCTCGGTATCCATTCCGGTAAAAAGCTATGAGATATCTAATCTGGTAGTGGATTCCGCACAGATTCTGCTGCTGGGGCTGCTGGTTACTGTGGTACTGCCTGTCGGCTGTATGATCGCTGGATTCGTGATCTGGTTCCGCAGACGGAAGAAATAATTGGGAAAGGCGTGAGTTATAGATATGAAAAAGAAACAAAGACAGATGATCGGAATGCTGCTGGCACTGGTGGTGCTGGCAGCAGCATTCCTGGGCATCCGCCAGTATAATAAAAATGCATCGTCTGCGACTTCCACCACTGAGGATACACAGGAGACGGTGTTGGATGTGAACTCCGATGATATTACCAGCTTCCGCTATGTATATGAGGGAGAGACCTATGCCTTTGAAAAAAAGGATGAAACATGGTACTATACGGACGATCATTCCCTTAATCTGAACCAGGACCGGATCAAGGCGATGATCCTGAAGGTGGCACCGTTAAAGGCAGATCAGGTGATTGAAAATGTGACGGATATGTCACAGTACGGACTGGCGGATCCGGAGCGTACCATTCAGTACGAGACTGCAGATCGCAGCGTGATCATTAATGTCGGTAATCTGAATTCCATGACCAGCCAGTATTACGTCGCATTTCCCTCTGAAATGAAAGTGTATGCCGTGGCCACCAACGTGGTGACCGGATTCAATTATACACTGGAGGATCTGGTGGAGGTGGAGGAGACCGCTGAAGAGACAGAAAGCACCGAAGCTACAGATACTACGATAACGGAAACTGCGACGGAGACCGAGAATGTCGAGGCTGAAACCGCAGAAAGTGAAACAGTGGCAACAGAAACTACGGAAACCGTGGAAGCCAAATAAGTATCACAAATAATAAAGACTGCCCCTGCAAAAGAGGCAGTCTTCTCTATTGTTAGGGATTCTCGCCACGAATGACAATGATGTCATTTAATTTCAACATCGTATCTTTTTGAGGCAGAATGGACAGATCCTCCCGCAGAATGAGGAAGATCGTGACCTGTTCTGCCGCTTCCATTTCTTCCACCGTTTTACCGGCATAGCGCTTGTCCACAAAAATCTCAGCAATCTCACGAATATCGGTCTGCTTGATATTAGACAGACCGCTTTTGCGCTGGTACTGTTCCACGAAACCGGCACTGATGATACCGGTGGGGATAGCCACGGCACCGACACCGAGATAGGCAATACAGATCGCCATGATCCGGCCGAGTGTGGTGATGGGATAGATGTCTCCATAGCCTACGGTGAGCAGCGTTGACATGCTCCACCAGATGCCGCTGAAGGCATTGCGGAATACTTCCGGCTGGGAATCATGTTCCACGCTGTACATGCACAGACTGCTGGCGAGCATCAGGATCAGTACGATGAACACGGAGGAAATGATCTGATTGCGTTTTTCAAACAATACCGTAGTGATGACATTGAAGGAATCATACCGTGCATTCAGGCGGAACAAATGGAAGATCCTCGCCACCCGCAGCATCCGGAAGATGACCATACCGGACAGGAAGAAAAAGGGTAAAATTGTCAGCAGGTCGATAATGCCGTCGAAGGAGATCAGAAACCGCAGCCGGGAGCGGAGCTCGTTTTTATCAGGATATAGATAGTCCGCAGTCCAGATCCGCAGGACATATTCCACACAGAAGATCAGAATAGTGATAACCTCGATCACGTGAAATACCGGAAATAAAAAAGCAAGCTCATCAAAGGTTTGCAGAAAAGTCACCAGAATATTTGCACAGATAACGATAGCAATAAAAATATCAAAGAGCCGGCTCAGACGGTTACTTTTGTCACCGATCTGGATGATGTTAAATACTTTTTTCTTCATGTTGAATCCTCAATGTTTTTTGGGACAGCGCCAGTGAATGCCTGTGATTCCATCATACGGAGGTGGAAGAGGAAAGTCAAGAAATGCAGTGACAGAATCCGTCAACTTTCTTAAAAACAGTCATATATTATAGTAAATCCAAATACAATGAAAGGATACAAAAATATATGGCTAGATTTACGAACCAGGCACAGCTTCGCTATGGAAATGAGATTACAAACTCCAATATAGCAGTGGGTGAGATCACGGAGGTATTGTCTGCAACCAAGACAGCAGTGCGGGATACCTACGGGCAGAATGAAAATGTGACGTATGTGATCAGCATTGTGAACTCAGGCACTACAGCATTTAACGGAATTACAGTAACGGACAATCTGGGAGAGTATTTGTTTAATACCAGAGAACTGACACCTCTGACGTATATTCCGGGGACCGTAAAATACTATGCAAACGGAATTTTACAGGCAACACCGGCTGTAACGGCAGGCCCTCCTCTGACAATCACGGGAATTACCGTGCCTGCGGGAGGTAATGTGACACTAACCTATGAGGCTGAGGTGAACTCTTATGCACCGCTGGCAGCAGAGGCTTCCATTACGAATACGGCGACGATTGCCGGGGCAGGGGTCACTCCTGTTACTGTGAACGAGACAGTAAATGCGGTAAGTGGACCGCTTCTTACGATCACAAAGTCCGTCAGTCCCGTACCCGTGACAGAGAATGGAACATTGACGTATACGTTCCTGATACAGAATCTGGGGAATACGGCAGCAGATGCAGCTACCGGTGTCGTGATCACAGATACCTTTAATCCCGTATTGGAGAATCTGACTGTGAATTTTAATGGAACTGCATGGGCAGAGGGAACAAACTATACGTATGATACGACTACCGGATTATTTACCGGAACTGCAGGAGGTATTACTGTACCCGCAGCGACTTACACCCAGGATCCCGTTACAGGAGCGTGGGGGATCAACCCCGGCGTCAGCACGCTGGTGATTTCCGGAACTGTATAAGGGCTGCCGCGCTCCTAAGGCTGGCGCCATGCAACCCATTCGCAGTCACTGCGTGATTTGCTCATGGACGGCTGTCGCCGTATAAAGCTAAAATAAAAAGTCACTGGAAGTACATAAATGTCCTCCCAGTGACTTTTTATTTTATCCTTGCATGGCTTGTAGCTTAGCCAAAGTATCTCTTTAACAGACCCTCAAATGCCTTGCCATGTCTTGCCTCATCACGAGCCATCTCATGAACGGTGTCATGGATAGCATCCAGGTTCAGAGCTTTTGCACGTTTAGCCAGGTCGGTTTTACCAGCGGTAGCACCGTTTTCAGCTTCAACACGCATTTCCAGATTTTTCTTGGTGGAGGAAGTTACAACTTCGCCCAGCATTTCTGCGAATTTAGCAGCATGTTCAGCTTCTTCCAGAGCAGCTTTTTCCCAGTACAGACCGATTTCAGGATAACCTTCACGGAAAGCTACGCGGGACATAGCCAGGTACATACCAACTTCGGAGCATTCGCCATTGAAGTTAGCACGCAGGTCAGCTTTGATATCTTCAGGAACGTCAGAAGCGATACCTACAACGTGTTCAGCAGCCCAAGTCATTTCGCCTGCTTGTTCAGTGAATTTGGAAGCCGGAGCGCCACATTGAGGGCATCTTTCCGGAGCAACTTCGCCTTCATATACATAACCACAAACTTGACATACGAATTTTTTCATTTGATATTCCTCCAATTTTTGTATTGATTCTAATTAATATTTTATGTTTAGCACTTTAGCAGTGCACCCTTGACGAGTATTATAATAACACACTCTTACAAAGTCGTCAATAATAATTATCTATTACTTACAAAAATTATATGTAGATTTTACAATTAGAATTTAAAAGTCACACCAGCATTAACGCCTTTAGCTTTAAAGTCAACATCGCCATCTTTCAGTACGTCATCAACTTTTTGATCATAATAGGAAATGTTCAGATCTACATTGCTTGCAACAGCTCTGCTAAGACCAATTTCATAACCGGAGTTGTTAGTGCCAAAACCAACATTACCCCAAACAGTAGCAAAGCCTACATCATAGCTTGCTGCTAAACCAGCTTGTACAGAACCTTGGCTATCACCCAAAGCACCGGAAGTATTGGAGTGGAGGTAGCCGGCATAAGCGGACAAACCAGGAGCAAATTTATACATCAAATTCAATTGATGAGTATCAGTATCAAAATGGTTAGCATCATAGCTGTTCCATTTATAGTTTACAGCCATATTATTACCTAAACCTAAAGTTGCACCTGCATAGATGGAATTGGAATCATCGCATTCATGTCCGCCATATTCAGTATCAGAAGGCATATTTACACCTACATCCAAAGCCACTCTACCAGCAGAGTAATCTTGCAGGGGAGCTGCAAACGCAGCTGCAGAAATAGCGGTTGCTAACACAACACTAGAAGTTAAAATAGCTAATTTTTTCATAAAAATCACACTCCTCTTTTATTTGATTTCATTTTATCATACTAAAAAAAATATTCAAGAAAAAAGCCTGTGTCAACTTTGACATTTCTGTTAAAAAGCTTGTCATTTTCGTGTAAAAAGAGGATAATTAAAATGTATAACTATGATGAAAAAAGGCGGAGTATATGAGCGAGAATACAAAAAGTTCCAATAGTAAGTTTTTAAAGGGTACTTTAATCCTTACTGCCTCCAGTATCGTAGTCAAAATCATCGGCTCCTTAAACTGGATTATTTTATCCCGCGTCTTAGGCGGTGAAGGTATCGGCCTATATCAGATGGGCTTTCCTATTTATCTGATGGCAATTACCGTTTCTTCTGCAGGTGTTCCTGTGGCAATTTCTATTATTACCTCTGAAAAATTAGCAAAAAAAGACTATCGTGGTGCTAAGCGAGTCTTTACAGTATCCTTAAGGTTACTTTTATTAACAGGATTGGTTTTTTCGTCGGCACTCTTCTTCGGTGCTGATTTTTTAATCAACCAACATATTATCCGTGATGCCCGCGCATACTATTCTATTATTGCTCTGGCACCGGCAGTCTTCTTTGTCACATTTCTAGCAAGTTTCCGTGGCTATCTGCAAGGCTGGCAAATCATGACACCTACAGCAACCTCCGAAGTTGTTGAACAGCTGACACGCGTTATTACTATGCTTGTCTTTGCTGACTTGTTCATGCCCTATGGCCTGGCTTATGCAGCAGGCGGCGCTAGCATGGGTGCAGGTGTAGGTGCGATTTGTGCTTTATTAGTATTAATGTGGTTCTATCGTCGTTTGAAAAAACGTCTGCAAAAAGAAATGGAAGAACAAGATACTAATGTTCCGCAGGAAAGTGCCGGTCACATTATTAAAAGATTACTGCGTCTGGCTCTGCCGGTTTCCTTAACCAGCTTAATGCTACCTATCGGTGCCAATCTGGATCTTTTAATCGTACCTCAGCGTTTAGAAGTAGCAGGCTTCAATGTGCGTCATGCAACTGAGCTCTTCGGTTATCTTACCGGTATGGCAGTTCCTTTGGTAAACTTGGCAACTATTTTTACAGCTGCCATGACTATCAGCCTTGTACCGTCCATCTCGGAATCTAAAGCATTACATAATTTAATAGCTATAAGAGAAAAAATCCGCATCGCTTTCCGTGTAGCAATGATTATTACTTTTCCTTGCTTTATGGGACTGTATTTTTTGGGTGAAAAGGTAGCTAGCCTGATTTATAACGCTCCAAAAGCTGCAGGGGCTATTGAAACCATGAGTATAGGCATTCTCTTCTTAGGTATGCATCAAATCAGTACCGGTATTCTACAGGGATTAGGTAAAACAGCAATTCCTGTAATAAATATGATTCTGGCCTGCATTATTAAAGTATTGCTAAGCTGGCATTTTACTGCTATTCCTGAGTTAGGCATTAAAGGTGCATCCTTAGCTACCGTAGCCGATTTTGCTGTAGCCGCTATTATCAATATGGCGTTTATTTACAAATATACAGGTTATACCTTTAGTTTAACTACCATCATCTGCCCGATGATTGCTTCCGGTATTATGGGTTGCGTCATTTATTTTGTTTTAGCTCTCACTGAAGGTTTGGGTATGTGGTGTGTTCTGTTCGCGATGGCCGCAGCTATCCCGACTTACGCTATAGCCCTTACAGCTGTAGGCGGCTTAACTCGCAAAGACTTGGAAAACGTGCCTTTCGTTGGGCGCAGAGTACTTGCTATCGGCGAACATTTTGGAATGTTTAAGGAAGGAAAATAAAAATGCAAGACAAATTTTGCGAAATGCACTTACCTAATGGTAAGATAGTTAAGCTTTCGTATAAAAAATTTCTAGCCCTAGCAGGTGGTGTAGCCTGCGCATTTGCCGTAGCCGTCGGCAGTGCTGGATATTTTTATTATCAACTGGCTGACTATCGTCAGGAAGCACCTGAATATGCTCAATATAAAGTACATAAAGCAGAACAGCAAACTAAATTGCAACAGCTTTTGAATGATAATGAAAAAATGCTCCGTGATATGGCTGAAATATCTAACTTAGAAAAAAAATTACGCCGTGCTATTATTCGTGATGTAGATAGCAGTAAATTAGGCACAAGCACCACTAATGCTGCTTTAGATGCAGAATCAACTAACAGCAATTACACAGGCAAGGGTAGTGGAAAACCTATGGACGCTACAGCAACCATGAATGTACTTCAATCACAAAACGTCAACATCATGCATATGCTGGATACTACAAAAAAATCTGTCAGCCAATTATTAGGTGAAGTTGAAGGACGTAGCGGCACTTTAGCATCCTTTCCTGACCGCTGGCCTACAGAAGGCGGTGTCATCAGCAGTGAATACGGTGGACGTACAGATCCTGTTTCCGGTGGTTATGAATACCATTGCGGTCTTGATATTGCTATAGATTTCGGTGCGCCAATATATGCTACAGCTGCTGGTACTATTGAACAAGCCGGCTGGAATGGAGGATACGGCCGTTTTGTGCGTATCAATCATGGTAATGGCTATGAAACAGCTTATGGTCATATGAGCGGCTTAGCTGTAAGTGCCGGTCAGCATGTTGCTAAAGGTGATATTATCGGTTTTGCCGGTAGTAGCGGCTACAGCACCGGTCCTCATGTACATTACGAAGTTATGGCCGATGGTCAATATGTAGATCCTCATTATGTATTAAAATAAAATTTTCTAAACCAAAATCCCTCTACATATCAATGTGGAGGGATTTTTACGTCAAAATTATAAATTAATTATAAAAATATTCCAGCTCCAACTTCGGTATACCAGTCATTTTTAGACTCAAATTTAGTCCAACCTTCTAACTTAGACTTTGAAGACTGTATACAAATCCATAAATCAGACTTAGTATCAATTTGGTTAGTCCCCATGTAAATGTTTTTAATTTCATCATTAATCCAAATCACATAATGTCCTTCTCCAGCATAGTACAAATAATAAAATATTTGGTTATTAGCATTTACTTGATTTTCATAAGGATATGTATGCAATTCTAAAGCTTTTATTTGACAATATTCATTTGGAGCAACAGCTTCAAGTATATTAGAATTTACATCTGGAGATGCATAAATATTGATATATTTTTTAGGCATTACAGATTTTTTTAAAGGATTAAAAGGACACTCTCCATCTACAATATTATGAAAAACAATTTTTGCAGGAGGTAATTGCGCAAAAGATACACCATTCAAGCAAATAATACTCATCATTAACAAGAAAATCACTTTTTTCATTATACTTTTTTTCATTATAAAACTCCGTACAACATTCCTATAAATAATATTTAAAGGCCTTCCCGAAACAATAGGGAAGGCCTTAATCGGTACTATATTATGCTTTATAACCTCTTGCCTTAGTAACCTCAGCAAAAGCAACTTCAGCAGCAGTAATAGTCTTCTGAATATCTTCAGGACTATGTGCTAAAGATAAGAAGTTTGTTTCAAATTGAGAAGGAGGCAGGTAAATACCTTGCTCCAGCATAGAATGGAAGTAAATCTTGAAAGCTTCCAAGTCGCTGGCAGCAGCACTATCATAATCAGTTACTGGTTTATCATTGAAGAATACGGTAAACATACTCCCCAAACGATGTACTTGTACCGGAACGCCAGCTTTAGCAGCTGCACGTTCTAAGCCACCGGTTAAAATAGCAGTCATGCTTTCCAGTTTTTCGCAAACCTTATTTTCTTCCATATAAGTCAAAGCAGCAATACCAGCAGCCATAGCTAAAGGATTACCACTTAAAGTACCTGCTTGATACATCGGACCTGCAGGAGAAACTTCTTGCATGATTTCACGTTTACCGCCGTAAGCAGCTACAGGCAGACCACCGCCAATAACCTTACCTAGGCAGGTAATATCTGGATCAATTTCATACAGAGATTGACTACCGCCTTGTGCACTACGGAAGCCGCTCATTACTTCATCGCAAATAAGCAATGCACCATATTTTTTAGTCAACTCACGTACTGCGGGCAGGAAACCTTCGTGTGGCAGAACCAAACCCATATTACCTGGAGTAGGTTCGAGGATGACAGCAGCAATTTCTTCACCACGTTCAGCAAAAACCTTTTCCAAAGCCGGTAAATCGTTAAAGGGTACGGTAATAGTAGTAGCAGCAACGGCTTTAGGTACACCTGGGCTATCCGGTACACCAAAAGTAGTAGCACCACTGCCGGCCTTTACAAGAAGGCTGTCATGATGACCATGATAGCAACCGATGAACTTAACAATACAATCACGACCTGTATAGGCACGAGCCAAACGCAGAGCACTCATAGTAGCTTCAGTACCGCTGTTAACCATACGTACCATATCCATAGAAGGAACTAAACGACAAACCAGCTTTGCCAGCTCAGTTTCACCAACAGTCGGAGCACCATAGGAAGTACCTTTTTCCGCAGCATCCTTAATAGCCTCGGTTACGCAATCAGGTACATGACCCATCAGTAACGGACCATATGATAATACGTAATCAATATATTCATTACCATCAATATCATAAATTTTGCTGCCTTTACCACTTGCAATAAACGGCGGTACGCCACCAACACTGCGGAAAGAGCGTACAGGGCTGTTTACGCCGCCAGGAATATATTGACGGGCTTCTTCAAAAGCAGCTGTAGATTTTGTATGTTCCATTAATCTTCTCCTTATTTGCCTTGCAGCCATTTAGCTACGTCCAAAGCATGATATGTAATAATCATCTTTGCACCTGCACGTTTAAAACCTAACATGGTTTCCATAACAATGCGTTTTTCATCAATCCAGCCTTTTTGTGCCGCAGCCTTAACCATTGCATATTCACCACTGACATTATAAACGCACAGTGGACGATTGAAGGTTTCATGAACACGTTGTACGATATCCAAGAACGCCAAAGCAGGTTTTACCATAACGATATCCGCACCTTCTTCGATATCCAAAGCAACTTCGCGCAATGCTTCATCGCTATTCGCAGGGTCCATTTGATAGCCCTTGCGGTCGCCTGCAGACGGAGTAGAATCAGCAGCTGCACGGAACGGGCCATAGTAGGCAGAAGCAAATTTAGCAGAATAAGCCATAATAGGAATATTTTTAAATCCAGCAGCATCCAGTGCTTCACGGATTGCTTTGACATAACCATCCATCATATTGGAAGGAGCAATCATATCAGCACCAGCTTGAGCATGGGATACAGCAACCTTAGCCAAGAGCGGCAAGGTTTCATCGTTATTAACAGTACAACCATTTTCTAAAACACCGCAATGACCATGTTCAGTATATTCACACAGGCAAACATCAGTAACAATAACCAATTCAGGATATTTTTCTTTAATCAGCTTGCAAGCCTGTTGTACAGGCTCATTCATATCCCAACCGCTGCTACCGATAGCATCTTTATAGGAAGGAACACCAAACAAGATTACCGCAGGAATACCTAATTCAGTAATTTCATCTAATACTTCAGGCAGACGGTCTAAAGACCAATGATAGTTACCAGGAAGAGATTCAATTTCGTGTTTTACACCAGTACCGGGAACAACAAACAAAGGATAAATCAAATCTTTAACAGATACTTCTGTTTCGCGGATCATAGCACGCAGATTTTCAGTAGCACGGGTACGACGAGGACGATATACAGGAAAACCGGTAATGCTCATAGCAATCACTCCTTATAATATTCTTGAATAGCGGTCATAAGGCCGTCGATTGTATATTGAGCGGCAGAAATTGCCGGAGTCAGACCATGTTGCTTTAAGGTTTCAGCAGTTACAGGTCCGATAGCAGCTAAAGCTACTTTATTCAGCAAATCTTTTTTGTCGCCTAAAACTTTCAGCAGATTAGTTACGGTAGAAGAGCTAGTAAATGTTACAATGCTAGCAGCACCGCTTCCCAGAGCTTCTAAAAGCTCTTCTTTATTATCACAATCAGCAACAGTTTGGTATGCAGTAACAACATTAACATCTGCACCGATTTTACGCAGAGATTCAGGCAATACTTCACGAGCCACTTTAGCACGTGCAATTAAAATCTTATCACCAGCAGTAATTTTATCAACTAAAGCTTCTGCCAATTCTTCCGCTTTATAAGCAGAAGGAATCAAATCAGCAGTCAAGCCATGATCTGCCAAAGCCTTGGCAGTTGCACTACCGATAGCAGCTAATTTTACACCGAAGAGGGCACGAGCATCCTTGCCTGTATGTAACAATCTTTCAAAGAAATATTCTACACCATTAGCACTGGTGAAAACAAGCCATTTATAAGCGTTGATATCAGCAATAGCTGCATCTAGCGGAGCATAATCATCAGCAGGAACAATTTTAATAGCAGGTACTTCGATAACCTTTGCACCTTGAGCTTCCAGCTTTTTAGTCAAATCGCTAGCTTGTGCACGAGCACGGGTAACAACAACGGTTTTTCCGAAGAGAGGCTTATTATCGAACCATTGTAATTGCTTACGCAAGTTAACAACATCACCGACAATGAAAATTGCAGGCGGCTTCAAGTTATTAGCTTTGACATCCGCTGCAGCTTTACCTAAGGTGGTTACTAATGTACGTTGTTCAGGATGAGTACCCCAACGGATAACAGCAGCAGGACAATCTGCACTACGACCATTTTCAATTAAACGGGAACTGATTTTTTCAATATTTTCTACACCCATCAGGAAAACTAAGGTATCAACAGCAGTTGCTAAGCCTTGCCAGTTAATGGTAGAAGCACCCTTAGTCGGATCTTCATGACCGGTAATAACAGCAAAGGAGGTAGCTACATGACGATGGGTAACAGGAATACCTGCATATTCAGCAACAGCAATAGCAGAGGTTACACCGGGAACGAATTCAAAAGGCAGACCGGCCTCTAACAATTCAATAGCTTCTTCGCCACCACGACCGAAAACGAAAGGATCGCCTCCCTTTAAACGAGCAACAGTTTTACCTTCAGCAGCCAGTTTTACCAACAATTTATTAATATCAGGTTGACGCATAGTATGGTTGGCACTTGCTTTACCTACATATACCATTTCTGCATCTTTACGAGCAAAAGCCAAAATGCGGGGATCTGCTAAACGGTCATAAACAACAGCATCTGCAGTTTCCAGACATTCCTTAGCTTTTAAGCCTAAAAGTCCGGGATCGCCAGGGCCTGCACCGATTAAATATACTTTACCTTGTTTAGTCATTATGTCACTCTCCTTAAAGAATTGCAGCCAAAATTTCCTGGCCGCCAGCAGCAAGCATTTTGTTGCCTAATTTTTGTCCAAGTATAACAGCATCTTCAGCATTACCATCAATATGGTCTCGCAAAATTTTACTACCATCTAAAGATGCGATAATTGCTTCAACATGAATTTTATCACCATCAACATCTGCGTGCACACCGATAGGAACTTGGCATCCACCTTCCAGAAGGCCCAAGAAAGCACGTTCCGCAGCAGTAGCACTACGGGTATTTTTATCATTTAAAAAGTCTAACATCTGACGAACTTCAGCATCATCAGTGCGACATTCAATAGCTAATGCACCTTGGCCTACAGCTGGCAGGCAGACTTTCGCAGGAATCACAGCTTTAATACGGTCCTGGTACCCTAAACGTTCCAAACCGGCAGCTGCTAAGATAATTGCATCATACATACCTTCATCCAGTTTACGTAAACGAGTATCAACATTACCACGTAAATCCATAATCTGCAAATCCGGACGGGCAGCTAACAGCTGTGCCTTGCGACGCAAGCTGGAGGTACCTACAACTGCACCTAGTGGCAGCTCAGCAAAATCATTATATTTATTGCTGACAAAAGCATCTCCTACATTAGCACGAGTAGTAATCGCCGTCAGACATAAACCTTCAGGCAGTACAGTCGGCATATCCTTGAGGCTATGTACTGCTAAATCAACAGTACCATTTAACAAATCTTCCTCAATCTCTTTGGTAAACAAACCTTTTCCGCCGATTTGTGCCAAGGGAACATCTAAAATACGATCGCCCTTAGTAACAATCTTTTTCAGGACAACATTACATTCCGGATATTGCTTTTTCAGGCAAGCTGCAATATGATTACTCTGCCATAAAGCCAGCAGGCTCTGTCTAGTACCAATTATCAATTCCGTTTTCATCGCCGAACTCCTCTCCGCTATCGTTTAAAACGAATAGTTCACACATCATCTTTCTGTATTGCTCTTCTTCATGGGTACCGGCTACAGCATTCATTGCCTTCATCGGCTCACGTAAAAATTTATGCTCTAAACGCTGGGTCATTAAGTCTATAATACGTTTTTCTTCATCAGTCAGATTAGGCATTTTGATAAAAGCTTTCTTAAGTACCTTCTGACGCAGGAAATTCATTTTATCATGTAACTTAACCATAACAGGACGCATGGTATAATAACGCAAACGTTCTTTAAGACTTTCTATTTCTTCTGCAATAATCTGTTCCGCAACCTTAGCCTCATTGCTACGGAAATTTTTATTAATATCAACTACATCTTCTAAATCATCGATATTATAAACAGTAACGCCATCCATTTCGCTTAAAGCAGGATCTACGTCACGCGGCACAGCAATATCAATCAAAATTAACGGTCTACCATGACGTTCAGGCAATAAGGGACCTAAATTTTCCGCAGTCAGCACATAATGTGGTGCACCTGTGGAGGTAATAATGATATCAGCAGCTGCAGCCTGCTTAAACATTGCCTGATAGGGAATAGCCGTACCATTAAATTTTTGTGCTAAATCTTCAGCATGATCATAATTGCGATTGCTGACAAAAATTGTTTTAGCACCCTTATCAATCAAATGACGAGCAGTAAGCTCACTCATATGACCGGCACCAACTACTAAAATATTGGCAGTAGTCAAATCACCTAAAATATCAATGGCTAAATCTACAGCAGCACTGGAAACAGAAACACTGCTATAAGCAATTTTCGTTTCAGTACGTACACGTTTGCCGACAGCAATAGCTTTATTCATCAAGGTATTTAAAATAGTGTCAGTCATACCATGATTGCGGGCAATCTGATAAGCATTTTTAATCTGACTAAGAATCTGTCCTTCGCCAATAATCAGAGAATCAAGGCTGGATGCTACACGAAACAAATGCTGTACGCACATCGCACCGGTAAGATTATAAAAATATTCGTTATTATATTGTTCACCTGCAAGATGTTCCAGCAAACGCTTAATAAAGGGAACTGCTTCCTTAGGATTTTCTATAACCATATAAAGCTCAGTACGGTTGCAAGTAGAAAGCAGCATGGCTTCTGGAATATTATCATAATTACGTAGCCGACGCAAAATACTTGCTACTCGATCGTTTGTAAAATTAAAACGTTCGCGGACCTCAACAGGGGCTGTTTTGTGATTGAGTCCTAAAACTGCTAATTGCATCTATTATTTTCTCCTTTGCCAGAGCAGCGTCACCTGCTAATACTAAATTCAACAATTCCTCATTTAAATACGTCCGCCAAAACAGCGTCCGTTCTTCAGGTGTAGAAGGAATGCTTTTGACTATTTCTCGTTGTTGTAGTAAAAAATCGTTAAAATCTGCTAATGCCGGAGTAAAAGTACCCTGTAAATGTTTCTTTAATAAGCGGGTAAAAGCAGGCATACCTCCGGTTACTAAAGCCACTGTAATATTACCTTCACTAAAAGTGGATGGAACAATAAAATTACTCAGTTCAGGTTCAGTAATATTATTGCAAAGACAAGGCGCAGCGGATGATATTTCACGATTTATTTCTGTATTGTCAGTAGCTGCGACAACTAAAAACGCATCTCTGATATATGAAATATTATAAACATCACGGACAAGTTTACATTGATACTTTTCTGCTGCGGCCAATGTCTGCGAACAGAAATCCGGAGCAACAACTAAAACCGTGGCATCCGCTTCAGCAAGGGTGGTTAGCTTACGTGCAGCTACTGTCCCTCCTCCTATAATAACACATTTTTTATCTTTAAGACAAAGAAATGCAGGATAACGATAATTACTACTATTAAGCATTTTGTTAGCACCTACAAATTAGTGATAATTTTTTTTATTAAATATTCTTCTTAACTTATATATAATAGCATATTTAGAACGTTTTATAAAGGCATAAGAGTGATAAAAAAGTAATAATTTATAAAAAAGTTTACTTGTAAAATAGGGCAAAAATTATGATAAAATTCCTTTTAATATATTATATTTTTTAATAAAGTTATTGTTAGATACTAAATTATTAAGGTATTGTATTCATAGATAATTTCAAGCCAAAAAAAAATAATTATACTAATCTTCTTAACAATTTAATTTATTTATCAGTATATAAAACTAAAAAGTAATAAGCAGCTTACCCTGAAAAATTCAAAGTAAAGCTGCTTATTTGCACGTTATTTATTTGTAATATAGTTCTAATTACAGACCCAACATCACATTGATGATTTCCTTATCAGTATCAACCATACCTTGGCTGGCAATTTTGCCAACAGCAGCAATAGTTTCATCAGCATTTTCTTGTACGATACCATCACCACCAGCAAAATTATGCTCTGCCTTAGCCATATCAAATGCCAGCAGGCCGCCCTCAACAGCCATAGCAATCTTAGCTGCACATGAGGATTTAGCACCATCGCAGATAATACCAGAGTTAATCGCCAAAGCATTTTCGACTACATGAGCAATTTGCTCATCGCTCATACCATACAGATAGGCAATTCCTGCTCCGCTACCGCTACCTGCACTTACTGCACCACAATAAGCAGATAATTTGCCGATACCCTGTTTCAGATAGACAGTAACCAAATCGCTGAGCAATACTGCTCGATACATCTTTTCTTCACTAACTTTCAAAGCTTGAGCGTAAACAACAACAGGTACAGAGGCAGTAATACCTTGATTGCCACTACCGGAAACAATGACCACAGGAAGTTCACAGCCATTCATCCGCGCATCAGAGCCTGCTGCTGCACTAGCACGGGCACGAGTACGTAAGCTTACTGCATCACCCTGCAGTAAAATTCTACCAATGCTAGCACCATAATCATTTTCCAAACCTTCTTTAGAGATAGCCATATTATAATTAATTTGACGTTGAATATAAGGAAGAACATTGTCTAAAGGCATATTCTTGGAAGCATCTAATACTTCTTCTAAGCTCCAAATGCTTTTAGCTTCTTCCTCTACACGAACAATCGGTTTTTCTAAAATCGTAGCACCGTTCTTTTTAATAGAAGTAATATTAGTATGATCTGTACGGATAGTAACCTCCGCATTGTCAGCACCTGTAGCAGCCAGAATACGAATGTAAAAAATATCCGGCTCTTCAGAAACATGAATTTTAATTAAACCATTACTTGCAAGCTTTTTGATTTCTTCTTTTTCTACAGCATTAATATGTGCTAAAACCTCTAACTGACGTTCGGAATGTGCTGCTACCAGACCTGCCGCACAAGCAACCTCAATACCCTTCATTTTATCAGTATTAGGTACGACAACGCTTTTTACATTCTTAATAATATTGCGGCTTACCCAGATATCAACCTTCTCCGGAAATGCACCTAATTGCTCACGACAGACTGCTGCACAATAAGCAATAGCAATCGGTTCAGTACAGCCCATGGCCGGGATTAGTTCCGCAGCCAGCGCCTCCTCATAAATTGCATACTTGTTTTCCATAATGATGCCTCCATTATTTTTAATGTCCATAAAAAGTACCGCCTGTACTTCCATTATATACATAAATTGTAATACAAAAAAAACCGCCACACAAGTAAATATTGTGTGACGGTAGATTTTTTTCTGAATATTTATAGAAATCTCACTTTATTTGGAAGACGGCATTTTTACAGTTGCTTCTTCAGCTAATTTTTTGCCGAAATCATCACTAAAATCAAAAGTAGCAAAATAATCAGCAGGTGTTTCTGCTCGACGAATCAATTTTGCAGAGCCATCTTCCTGTAGTAAAATTTCGGCACTACGCAGTTTACCATTGTAGTTATAACCCATGGAGAAACCATGTGCACCTGCATCATGAATAAAGAGTAAATCCCCTTTATCAATTTTCGGCAACATTCTGTCGATAGCAAATTTATCGCTGTTTTCGCACAGACCACCAGTAATATCATATTTATGATCACAAGGCTCATTTCCCTTGCCCATAACAGTGATATGATGATAAGCACCGTAAATTGCCGGACGCATCAGATTTGCAGCACAAGCATCGCAACCGATATATTCTTTATAGGTATGTTTTTCATGGATAGCTTGAGTAATCAGTGCACCATGCGGAGCCAGCATAAAACGACCCAACTCAGTAAAGATTTTAACATCGCCCATACCTGCAGGAACTAAAATTTTCTCAAATGCTTGACGTACACCTTCACCGATAACCATTAAATCATTTTCTTCTTGCTCCGGTCTGTAAGCAACGCCAACACCACCGGATAAGTTAATGAATTCAATATGAGCACCGGTTTTTTCTTTCAACTCTACAGCAACTTTGAAAAGAATACGTGCCAGTTCAGGATAATATTCGTTAGTTACAGTATTAGAGGCTAAGAAAGCATGCATACCGAAATGCTTAACACCTTTTTTCAGTAAAATTTTATATGCTTCGATAATCTGGTCATGAGTCATACCATATTTAGCATCGCCAGGGTTATCCATGATATTGTTAGCAATAGCAAAATGACCACCTGGATTATAACGGCAACTGATGGTTTCAGGAATATCAGCAACTTGTTCCAGAAAATCAATATGAGTGATATCATCAAGATTGATGGTAACATTCAGTTTACGTGCCAGTTGAAAATCTTCAGCCGGAGTAGCATTGGAAGAGAACATGATTTCATCTTCCTTAAAACCAACCGCATCACTCATTAACAGCTCAGTATAAGAGGAACAGTCAGCACCGCAGCCTTCTTCACGAAGAATTTTCAGTAAGTACGGATTCGGAGTAGCTTTAACAGCAAAATATTCTTTAAAACCTTTATTCCAAGCAAAAGCTTTGTATAAGGTACGTGCTTTACGACGAATTCCTGCTTCATCATATAAATGAAACGGTGTCGGGAATTGAGCTACGATTTCTTCTAAATGTTCTTTATTTATAAACGGTTTCTTTTCAGCCATATCTATATCACCTTTCCATAATTTTGATTAGTGCAATCTCATTTTTTAATGCTTCTTTAAATAAATCTACAAGATTTCGTTTACAGGAATACAAGCAAGTAGAATTTTCTTCATCTTCCAAATCGCCTGTCAGCACTGTATGTGAATCTGCAATCAAACGAATCTGTTCATTTTGCTTTACTGTTCCGTAGCATATAGCTCCATCTAAAGCAAAAGATTTATCGCTGATAATAACAACCTTTAATCCTTTTTTTAAAGCTGCTTCCAGCTCTGGCTTTAACACTTCCAATACTCTAGCATTAGCAGAAGCATAGATACGTGCTTTAGCCTGCCTTACAGTATTTTTTAATTTGTTAATTATTTCACGCTCACCTTTGATGGTGATATAACCCTCGGCATCACTTTGCAGCACCGGCAGCTGCGATAGCAGTTCTTTTTTTATCTCTACCAGTCTGTCTATTTTATTAGTACAAAACTCTTCCGGAGCAACAGGAGTATAGCGTGTAACCTTGCCTTCTTCCAAGATATAAGCAGCACCCTTATCCACTAAGCCTGCCAAAGCAGTGTAAGTGTTTGAACGTGAAATACCGGTCTGCTTAGCAGCTTCATAACCTGTCAGCTGACCTGATTTCAATAGTAAGACATAAAGCGTTGCTTCTTGTTTTGTTAGATTAAAGTTTGTAAGACATTCAATCAGATTCATAATCCCTCATTTAGCCCTTCTTATTGTTCCTGTTTAAGAACACTATACTCTTTTTTGACATAGTTGTCAATAATCAACTAAAACTTATTTTCCTAAATAACGAAAAATCCCATAAATGTACCATTTTTTATAAGAGTACACTTATGGGATAAAAATATTTCAGGAAAAACTTATTTAATTTTTTGGAATAAACGCTTAGTATTAGCAGCTGTAATAGCAGCCAATTCCGCAAAATCAATTTGTAAAACTTCCGCCGCATTTTTCGCTGTATATTCTACATAAGCAGGATTATTACGCTTACCGCGGAACGGTACCGGAGTTAAATAAGGACAGTCTGTTTCAAAAAGCATCAGCTCTTTAGGAATGTATTGCATAACCTCACGGACTTTTTGAGAATTCTTATAGGTGGATGTACCGCCAAAGCCAAAATAATATCCACGCTTAGCTAATTCCTTCGCCATTTCCAAGCTACCGCTGAAGCAATGGAATACAGCCTGCACACCATGAACTTCTTTTTGGAACAATTCCATGGTATCACCATGAGCTTCACGTTCATGAATAATAATCGGCAGATCGAACTGTTTAGCTAAATCAATCTGTTCTAAAAAAATACGTTTCTGTACTTCCTTCGGCTCATTTTCCTTCCAATAATAATCTAGACCTATTTCACCGATAGCAACAACCTTCGGAAGCTTAGCCCAATCAGCTAGTTGATAGAGATAATCCTTCGGAATACCAGCTAAATTTTCCGGATGATAACCTACAGCAGCATAAATAAAATCATATTTTTCAGCCAGTTCTACAGCTTTAGCAGAGCTTACAGCATCACAACCAGGATTAACAATACCATCAAGAGATTCCTGTAATTCAGCAATCAAGGCTTCACGGTCTGTATCAAAAGCTTCATCATCTAAATGGGCATGAGAATCCCATAAACCAGTTCTACTCATAATTTACCTCACATAAATAAAGACATTTAAATATAATTGCAGAAAAAATAACGCACTAAAAATTACAAAACGGAAAATTGCCGCTTTACGAGAATAATACTCTTCCCCAGGAACAAAAAATTGCTTAGGATTTTTAGGATTATAAAAAATCTTACGTGGTAATTTTAAAGTAAATCCTCTATCAATAGTTTCTTCAGTTTTAGTACGACTACCTTTAGATTCATTTAAAGCTTCACTATATTCCGTTCCATCTACATTATAGGTAAAAATAGGGCATAATTGGCTACCACGGGACCAAGTTTTTTTATAACCTGTAATCACAGCACGTGTTTCTTCGCTACATAGTTTGGGTAGCTTCGGAAAATAATTTTTTGTCACAGCTTGATAAATGCAAAAAATATAAAGTAACATGGATAATTTAATTAGCCAAGCCATCCCCTTAAACATATATAAGTCATAACCTGGATAACGTTGTGCTAACCAAGCATGAGGCAGTACATAAGGAATAAGACTACTGATAAATACTAGTAAAATACTTAAACCAATAAACATATAGGGACGCCAATATAAACGGGAAAATAATTTTTCGGACATAGTAGTCCTCCTTTAAAACGCATAAGGAAAATAACTGCGGCGTACTTGCACTAAGCACGCCGCAGAAATACAACAGTTTAAAAATTATTTAACACGACTGCCGCTTGCCATATTAGGAGCATCAGCCAAAACTAAATTACCATTACCATCGGATGCAGCTAAAAGCATGCCAAAGGATTCGATACCGAACAGCTTGGCAGGAGCCAGGTTAGCAACAACTACAACATTACGGCCGATTAATTGATCTGCTTCATAATATTGAGCAATACCACTAACAATAGTACGTACTTCGTTACCAACTTCAACTTGCAGTTTCATCAGTTTCTTAGATTTTTTTACTTTTTCCGCTTCTAAAACCTTACCTACACGCAAGTCGATTTTACCGAAGTCATCAATGGAGATTTCCGGTTTAATCGGTTCCATAGCAGGTTTTGCTTCTTCTGCTTTCGGTGCTTCAGGAGCTTTATGTTCATAGCGTTTTCCGCCTATAATAGTAGCACCATCTTCGGTAACTTCGATACGCGGATACAGCGGTTCACCTTTGCAAACCTTAGTACCGTTAGGCATCTTGCCCCAAACAGCATCTTCCAGCAAGAATTGTTCAGGTGCAGTCAGACCTAATTGAGCATAAATCTTCGGACTGGTCATCGGAATGTACGGGCTGATGAGAATAGCAGTAATACGCAAAGTTTCTGCTAAATTATACATAACAGTTTTTAAACGATCTGCTTTCGTTTCATCTTTAGCCAAAATCCAAGGAGCAGTTTCATCAATATATTTATTAGCACGGCTAATCATTGCCCAAACGCCTTTAATAGCATTATTGATTTCCATAGCATCCATAGCTTTTACATAATTAGCTACAGTTTCATTAACCAAAGCTTTCAATTCATCATCGATAGGTTCACTCGCACCAATATCTTCTACAATACCACCATGATATTTTTCAATCATGCTGACAGTACGATGCAGCAAATTACCCAAGTCATTAGCTAAATCAGCATTTACACGACTAATCAATGCATCGCGGGAGAAATTACCATCGCTGCCTAAATTGATTTCGCGTAGCAGGAAATAGCGGATAGCATCAGCACCGAATTCGTCAATCAAGCCCAACGGATCGATAACATTGCCTTTAGATTTGGACATTTTATCGCCATCAACAACTAACCAGCCATGACCGTACACTTCTTTAGGCATTTCCAATCCCATAGCGTGCAGCATAATCGGCCAGATAATGCTATGGAAACGTACGATTTCTTTACCAACTAAATGCAAGTTTGCCGGCCAGAATTTATGGAAGAATTCATCATCAACACCATATTTAATACCGGTCAAATAGTTAAGCAGAGCATCAAACCATACATAAACAACATGTTTTTTATCGAACGGAACTTGAATACCCCAATCGAAGGTAGTACGAGTAATGCACAAATCTTCCAAACCTTGTTTTACGAAGTTAATCATTTCGTTACGACGGCTTGCCGGTTGAATGAAATCAGGGTTTTCTTCAATAAATTGCAGCCACCATTCTTGGTATTTAGACATTTTGAAGAAATAACTTTCTTCTTCCATTTCTTCTACAGGACGATGGCAATCAGGGCAGCAGCCATTTTCATCTAATTGGCGCTCCAGCCAATAGGATTCACACGGAACGCAGTATAAGCCTTTATAATTTTTCTTATAAATATCGCCTTGGTCATAAATTTTTTGCAGAGTATCTTGTACTACTTTTTCATGACGTTTTTGACTAGTACGGATAAAGTCATTATTGGAAATATGCAGACGTTCCCATAATAATTTGAAGTTAGCAATAATAGCATCAACATATTGAATAGGAGTTACGCCTTTTTCTTTAGCTTTACGTTGAATTTTCAGACCATGTTCATCACTACCGGTCAGAAAAAATACATCTTCACCCTTTAAACGATGGAAACGTGCAATGCTGTCGGCAATAGTGGTGCAATAAGCATGGCCTATATGCAGATTATCACTAGGATAATAAATTGGAGTAGTAATATAAAAAGTTGGTTTTGTCATTTGCTAATCCCTTCTCCTTCAGATATTAATTGATTATATAGCTCCCGCTTGGGAATTTTCCTTTTTTTAGCCACCTGTGCTAAGGCAATTTTCTTATCAGTACCGCTGGAAATAAGCTGTTTAACTTCTTCTAACGGTTCTAATTCTTCTTCAGCAGATGGCTGCTGTTCATTACCAGGTGCGATTACCAGACAAAATTCACCACGAGGAGAATTTTCAGCCAACCACGCTAAACAACTACTAACAGTACCACGATAAAATTCTTCATGCAGCTTAGTTAGCTCTCTAGCTGCTGCTATCTGTCTATCGCCCCAGCATTCTAAAATATCTTTTAAAACTTCTTCAATGCGGTGCGGTGCTTCATATAAAATCATCGTCGCCGGCACATAACGCCACAGCTCCAGCTGTTCTTTACGATTGCGTCTGCTTTTAGGCAGAAATCCACCGAAAAAGAACGGATAAGCAGTCAAACCTGAAGCAATCAAAGCACATAAAGCAGCATTAGCACCTGGCACAGGCACTACGCGTATACCAGCAGCAATAGCATCCTTAGCTAAAGCTTCACCAGGGTCGGCAATACCAGGGAAACCGGCATCACTGACTAAAGCAATATTTTTGCCGTCCAATAACTGCTGTAATAAATAAGCACCTTGTTTTTCCTTACTATGTTCATCATAACGAATTAAGTGACCTTTAATACCGAAATGATTTAATAGCTGTAAAGTATGACGTGTATCTTCAGCCGCGATTAAATCTGCCTCTTGCAGCATTCTTATCGCACGCGGTGTCATATCCTCCAAATTGCCAATAGGCGTCGCACACAAATAAAGAGTTCCATATGTATTTACTTCTATTGTCACAGCCTCGCCTCCAATAATATTGGCATTTCTTAGACCACAATGTCCTATAAATATTGATTTTGTGCAGTCTTATCCATAATAATATTATTTTAACACAATGCTTTACATAAATAAAGCAGAACAGTGTAAGTTTAACGTTTTGCTACAAACACTTCAGTAACAACTACCAAAGTAAAACTTTACTTATTTTTAGCTACGGTAACCTTGACATTTCTGCTAGATTATTTGATACTAAAAAAGTATTTCATATAGTTTTATTTTTAGAAAGTAGGAACATTTATGTTAAAAGGAATCACGTTGAAAGAATTATTACCTTTAATCGGGTTAACATTTTCCGCCTTTATTTTTAATACTTCTGAATTTATGCCCATTGGTTTATTAACAGATATTGCCGCTGATTTTCAGATGAGTGAAGCACAAACCGGCTCCATTATTACCATTTATGCGTGGATTGTTATGCTTTTATCTTTGCCTTTGATGATATGGGCCTCTAAATTTGAATTCCGCAAGCTATTATTAGGTACTGTAGCCGTATTCTGCGTCAGCCACGTTTTCTCTGCTATTGCGACTAATTATTGGTCTTTACTTTTTTCCCGTATCGGTGTCGCCTTTGCCCACTCTATTTTCTGGTCTATTGCCTCACCCTTAGCAGTAAAAGTAGTAGCAGAAAAATTTCACTCTTTAGCTTTAAGTATGCTAGCTACGGGCACATCTATAGCTATCATTTTCGGGTTACCTTTTGGCCGTATTATCGGTCTCCACTTCGGTTGGCGTATGGCCTTTATGTTTATCGCTGTTATTTCCCTGCTGATTTTGCTTTATTTAGCTTACGTCTTCCCTAAAGTTCCTGCTAATAAGCCTTTTACTTATAGTCAATTACCGGAATTATTACATAATCCCCTTTTACAAGGTATTTATTTCATGGTTTTCCTTATTCCTACCGCATACTATACTACTTACAGCTATATTGAACCATTTTTAAAGCAAATTGCGAATATGCCTGATAGTATGGTTACTATTACTTTAATCATTTTCGGAGCTTTCGGTTTAGTCGGCAGTCTGCTTTTCTCCATGTGCTACAACCGTGCTCCCTATTTATTCTTACGTATTGTCAGCTTGAGTATTGCCGTAGCCTTACTGCTGCTTTATCCCTTATCCGGCAGCTACAATACCTTAATTGCTCTTTGTGCCTTCTGGGGCATTACCATTACCGCTTTCTGTGTATCATTTCAAGCAGAGCTTTTAACTTGTGTTACAGGTAGTGCTACTGCCGTTGCCATGTCTATTTTCTCCGGCATCTTTAATTTAGGCATCGGCACAGGCAGCTTCTTAGGCGGTATGGTCTGCACCTATAGTTCTTTAGCTTATATCGGTTACGCAGGCGGCACCGTCGGTATGATTGCCTTTATTTATTGTTCCTTCGTGCTCGTAAAAAATTTGCGTATGCAAGGAAAGTAAAATATCCCAAAATTAAACACAGTAAAAAGCCCCTAATCGTTAGAATTTAAGTCTAGCTTTTGGGGGCTGTTTATTCAAATATGGTTATTATTAGTAAATTGCTGTAACTGTAATAAGATTATCAATTTCAAAAAAAAGATTTTCGGTTCATTGTAAAATGAAATTGCACACCTTGAAAACAGAATAAAAATAGTCCATTGTGACCTCTTCATGTTAAAATTAAGCTGCGAAACAAAACTTACAAGGAGGCAATCACAATGGACTATACTCAAAATACCACAAAACACACAAACGGTAAACATTTTTCTTATGGTGACCGCAGAGAATTACAGGGTATGTTATCTAATAAATCTGTACGTTATTCTCTTCGTCAGTTGGCTAGACATTTTAATTGTGCTCCCAATACTATCTGTAATGAGTTGAAGCGTGGTACTCATCATAATACTGGAATATATGTAGCTAGATATGCACAAAATGCATATGAACAGTATTAAAGAAATTCAGAATATTTATTGCCAAGAAAACAGGAAAGACAAGTACACTTCTGATGAGATTCTATTTACAGCTGACTGACGTAATTTTTTGCCTAGAAAAATACTTGGTTACAAAACACCAGATGATTTATTCTAGAATTAACTTGATAAGATTTATGCATCTTGATTTTTTTAAAGTGTGCAACTTCTTATTGCAATTTAGGTTTAGAAAATATAATCAGAAAAAGCCGATCTGCTCTAATTTTTAATGTTAGAAACAGATAGGCTTTTATTATAAAGAATGAAAAATCTTTAGCAGTTAAATTAACCGATTTCGCCTTCCAGTTCAGTACCGCGAACTTTCAACGGACGATTATGTTCGTCAACCATAACTACTTTGGGTACGAAGTTTTTAGCTTCTTCTTCTTCCATCATGCTGTAAGCAATGATGATAACAGTATCACCAACAACAACTTTACGTGCAGCAGCACCATTTAAGCAGATAACACCGCTTCCACGTTCACCTGCAATAACATAAGTTTCCAAACGATTGCCGTTATTATTATCAACGATTTGTACGCGTTCACCAGGCAGAATACCGGATAATTCCAACAGCTCGCTATCAATGGTGATGCTGCCCATATATTCTAAATTAGCCTCGGTTACAGTAGCGCGATGAATTTTACCATGAAACATATTATAAAGCATTATTTTTCCTCCAATACAACATTATCAATTAAACGAGTAGTACCAAATTTTACAGCTACAGCCAGCAGATTGCTGCCATGTAATTCATTACCTGCATCTTGTAATTCAGGTAATGCATAAATTTCTACGTAATCAATCACTGCCATAGGCTCTTGGGTAATTTCTTCACGAACTTGAGCAATTAATTTTTCAGCATTACGTTCACCGTTAGCAAAAGTTTCTGCAACATGCTTTAAACTACGATTCAAAACTAAAGCAGCTTGATGCTCTTCTTCACTTAAATAAGTATTGCGAGAGCTTTTTGCCAAACCATCAGCTTCACGGATAATCGGCATAATACGCAGTTCTACATTAAAGAATAAATCTTTAACCATACGTTTTAAAACTTCAACCTGTTGTGCATCCTTTTGACCAAAGTACGCACGATCCGGTTGGGCCAGATTGAATAATTTACTAACTACAGTGGTAACACCGCGGAAGTGAATAGGACGAGTACGACCACACAGTACTTTAGTAACTTCACCTGTTACCTCTACCCAAGTAGCATCCTCGCTAGGATACATTTCTTGCGGATTCGGTGCAAAAACAACTGCAGCCCCCATTTTTTCTGCCAACTCACAGTCAGCTTCCAAGGTACGCGGATAAGCATCTAAATCTTCATTCGGTGCAAATTGAGTCGGATTCAGGAAAACACTGACTACAACAAAATCATTTTCAACAGCAGCTGCTTTAATTAAGGAAGCATGACCTTCATGTAAAGCTCCCATAGTAGGAACTAAACCGATAGTTAAATTTTCTTTTTTTGCCGCAGCGACAGCTTGACGCAATTCGGCAACTGTATGTACTAATTGCATATCTTCACCTTCAAATTTATTTATATTGATTAATATAATTTTTCTAAAACACTATCGTCGATTTTAAAAGTATGTTCTTCAGCAGGGAAACGTCTTGCTTTAACATCAGCAATATAAGCTTTAACGGCATTAACGGTTTCATCATGGAGATTAGCATATTTTTTTACGAATTTCGGAGTAAAGCCGGTGGAAACGCCTAACAAATCATTGCATACAAGTACTTGGCCATCACATTCGTTACCGGCACCAATACCGATAGTAGCCATAGTATGCAGTTCTTTAGTAATTTTAGCAGCTAAAGCAGCAGGTACGCATTCAAGAACGCAAGCAAATGCACCAGCTTCTTCCAAAGCTTTAGCATCATCAACTAATTTTTGAGCAGCTGCTACTTCTTTACCTTGCACTTTATAGCCACCTAATTGGTTAACGGATTGCGGAGTTAAACCAATATGAGCACATACAGGAATACCTGCTTCAACAAGACGTTTTACTAAAGGAGCAACCTCGCTGCCACCCTCCAGTTTTACAGCAGTGCAACCGGTTTCTTTTAAGAAACGACCAGCGTTGTAAATTGCATCTTTAATATCTGCTTGATAGCTCATGAAAGGCATATCACCGATAACCAGAGCAGTATTATTACCACGCATAACAGCTTTAGTATGGTGAATCATATCATCCATGGTTACAGGGATGGTAGAATTATAACCTAAAACTACATTGCCTAAAGAATCGCCAACTAAAATCATATCGATTTCTGCTTCGTTAACATTGCGAGCCATCGCTACATCATATGCAGTAATCATAGTAATAGGTTCACCTTTTTGTTTCATTTCTCTAATAGTATTTACAGTAACAGGTTTCATGGTTTTATTTATCCTCCTTAGTATTACCGCAATGTTTTTGCAGTATTTCAGTCAATTGTTGAATAGCAGCATCATCAATATTGTGCTGAGTTTGTACGAGCTTTACAGCTTCTAAGCCCAATAAACTATATAAAGGATGATATTTCCCGGGCAATATACTTAAATGCTTTTGCACCGTACTAGCATCGCCACGAGCAATCGGTCCCGTCAACGCTTTCCCTAAAGTATCTGTCTGCAAAAGATTAGTTGCGGTGCCACAAAACAAAGGTTTTAAAGCATCCCAGGCACTTTTGTCATCCCCTAACCAACGTGCCATGAGTTGTTGTGCTACAGACTCTAAAGCAACTACATAATTAGAACAGATACAAGCAGCTGCATGATAAATCGTACGCTCAGCAGGTGGTACAAAAAAAGCTTTACCACCAAAGAAATTTACAAGCGTTTCAGCTGTCTCTTTTGCTAAAGCATCACCATCTACAGCCATATAAACACCAGTCAGCTTAGTTTTACCGCCACTAAAACTTTGTAGCGGATGCATACTGCCTATATGTGCTCCTTGTTCTTGAAGTGGATTTAAAACTTCTATTCCTAAAGAACCACTGCAATGCAAAAAAAATTTTCCTTCTAAAAAGACGCTCTTAGCTAAAGAAGCAGCAACCGGTGCGAGCAGTCTATCCGGTAAAGTTAATAAAATAACTTCTGCATCTTTAATAAGACTCTGATTATCATATACAGGCAACTGAAATTGCTCTGCTAAAGCAATACTATGTTCCTTTGTAGAAGCTGTAATACCAATTAAAGAATCATGCTGATGTAAATAATCTGCTAAACAGCAACCTAAACGCCCGCCACCGATAATGCCGATTTTCATAAAATCTCCTTTCTGACTTAGGGAGACGCTTTCCATGCTAACAAAAAAGCGTGCACTTCACCGTAAAGAAGAGCACGCTAGAAAAATAAATGCACATTCCAGACAGAATGCGCATGCTATTACAATAAGCTTGTGTTGCGTCTTCGTCCCGGTCTAATAGATCCAAGCGATTATGACTTTATGTCTTGAATAAATCAAAGTTATATCAGCTTCAGTGCACAAAAAATACTACTGTGCTTAACTTAATTTATCGCCATTATAATAACATAGAATTTTAACTTGTGCAAGTTAATAATGTCATTTATTTAACAGAAATTTAATTTATTTTATGGTTAACTACTAATATTTTTAGGTTGACTTATCTTGGTTATTGTTCTATACTAAACTACGTTAACGTAATTATAAGAGGTGGTTTACAATGATTAACAGTTCTGCAGCCCACAGTCGTTTTACAACAAGAGAATTGGTATTTATGGCATTCTTCTCTGCTTTAACAGCCATAGGTGCTTTTATTAAAATTCCGGTTCCTTATTGTCCCTTTACGCTGCAGCTTTTATTTACAACTATGGCAGGCTTACTGCTTGGTGCACGATTGGGCAGTGCTGCTGTATGGGTTTATATAGCTCTAGGTCTATTAGGTTTACCTGTATTTACCAATGGCGGCGGTCCAGGTTATGTTTTCCAGCCGACATTCGGTTATCTTATCGGTTTTGCCTTAGGTTCCAGAATTACAGGTATGCTTTCTCAAGGTGCTGTAAGCTTCAAAAAATTGTTAATCGCTAATTTCGGCGGTCTAGTTGCCGTATATTCCTGCGGCATGGTTTACTTCTATTTAATCGGTAATTATGTTATCAACCAACCGATTGCTCTGTGGCCGCTGTTTTTATATTGTTTCATCCTGGCAGTCCCCGGTGACATTGTTCTTTGTATCATCGCCGCACTACTCGGTAAAAAACTTATTCCTATCGTAAGAAATTCTGGAAGGTGAAAATTATGAGTAAAGGTATTTTTATTACTGCTATTGGTACTGATGTAGGTAAAACATATGTTACCGGTTTAATTGTCAAAAAACTGCGTGATGCTAAATTAAATGCAGGCTATTATAAAGCTGCACTTAGTGGTGCTGAAGAACAGCCTGACGGCACTTGGCTGCCTGGTGATGCTGCTTTTGTAGGAAAAATTGCAGGCATCCCCGAAAAACCTGATGATATGGTTTCTTATATTTACAAAACTGCCGTTTCTCCTCATCTGGCTGCGCAGCGCGAAGGCAACCCTGTAGAAATGGAAAAAGTTCAAGCTGATTTCAAAGCTGCACAAGCTAAATACGATTATCTGACCATGGAAGGCAGCGGTGGTATCATCTGCCCGATCCGTTGGGATGAAAAAGAACACATCTTGTTAGAAGATGTTATTAAAACCTTAGGCTTAGGTACTTTGGTTATTTCCAATGCAGCATTAGGCTCCATTAACGCTTGCGTACTTACTGTTTACTATCTGCAACAACATGGTATTCCTGTTCGCGGTATTATCCTCAATAATTATGATGACACCGATTTCATGCAAAAGGATAATAAACTGATGATGGAGGCATTAACCAAGGTTCCTGTTATCGCCTGTGTTAAACCTGATGCTCAAGAATTAGATATTGATGTTGACCTTTTAAAATCTTTATATAAATAACTTTCTGTTTCACATAAAGGAGTGTGCTCAAATGAATCGTATGGAAGAATTAGGACAAAGAGATTTAGCTCATATCTGGCATCCTTGCTCTCAGATGAAAGACTATGAAACACTGCGTCCGATTGTTGTTGATCATGCAGCCGGCTCTTATCTCTATGCTGCCGACGGTAAAAAATACTTGGACATCATCAGCAGCTGGTGGTGCAACCTGTTAGGTCACTGCAATCCGAAAATCAATGCTGCTATCAAAAAACAATTAGATGAGTTGGAGCACGTTATTTTCGTTAACTTCACCCATGAGCCGGCTATTAAATTAGCCGAAGAATTAGTAAAGGTTCTACCGAAAGGCTTAAATAAATTTAACTTTGCTGATAACGGTTCTTCTTCTGTAGAAATCGCTTTGAAAATTGCCTTCCAATATCAATTACAAACCGGTCATCCGGAAAAGAAACGTTTTATGTGCCTGTCTGAAGGTTATCATGGTGAAACCATCGGTGCTCTGTCCGTCGGCAGTATGGATTTGTTTGCACAAATGTACAAACCGATGATGATGAATAATATCCATGTACAAGCTCCTGATTGCTATCGCTGCCCCTTCCATAAAGATCGTGAGCATTGCCAATGTGAATGTTTCAAATTTGCTGAAGAAGAATTTGCTAAACATGCTAAAGAAACTGCAGCAATTATTGTAGAGCCTATTGTTCAAGGCTGTGCCGGCATGCGCATTTATCCTGCTCTTTATCTTAAAAAACTGCGTAAGCTCTGCGACGAATACGGTGTTCTGCTGATTGCCGATGAAATTGCTACCGGCTTTGGTCGTACCGGAAAAATGTTTGCTTGCAATCATGCTGAAATCACTCCTGATATCATGTGCATTTCTAAAGCTCTGACCGGCGGTTATCTGCCCATGGCTATTGTCTGCACTACCGATAAAATCTATGACGCTTTCTATGATGATTACAATAAAGGCAAAGCCTTCATGCATAGCCATACCTATGCCGGCAACCCCATCGGCTGCTCTGCTGCTTTAGCTGTTTTGAACATCATGAAAGAAGAAAATATTTTAGAAAATGCAGCAGTAAAAGCAAAACACTTCAATGCTGCTTTAAACGAAGCTTTTGCTAATCACAAAAACATTGGTGAAATCAGACATATCGGCCTTATTAACGCCATGGAACTTGTTACCGATAAAGAAAATAAAATCGGCTTTGACAGCAATCTGCGTATAGGTTATGAAATCTATAAAAAAGCTTTAACCCATGGTCTGCTTCTGCGTCCTCTTGGTAACGTGATTTACTTCAATCCGCCTCTGAATATTGCTGACGAAGACTTAGACAAAGCTGTTGCTTTAGCTAAACAATCCATGGAGGAAATTTTAGGTTAATCATGAAAAATTTGCCATTAAAAGATTTGACTACCATCTCTTTATTAGCTGTGCTAATTTTAATCTCCGGCTCTTTTAAGATTCCTTCTCCCGTAGCCGGCGGTGAATTTCAGTTATCAGCACCAATAGCAGTTTTAATTTGTGCCTGCTTTGGGTTTAAACGTTATATCATTGCAGGTATCATTGCCAGTGCATTAGGTATGATGCTTGGTGTACATAACATTTTCAGTATCATCATTCAAATGTCCTTCCGTCTGGTAACTGGTGCTACTATGTTAGCCTTCGGCACCAACCTTTTAACCGTTATCCTTAGTGGTCCTTTAGGTACATTCTTTGCCCGCTTGGTTATGTGGCAGATTACAGGTGTCAACTGGATGGTCTTAACTGCTGCAGCTGCACCTGGTATGATTTTTACAGCTATTACCGCAGGTCTTTTCTACAAACCGGCAACCAAATTATTACATCGTCTTGCCGTAGTTCATTAACTTTAGATTTTTACTATCGCTCAAGTCATTATGGCTTGAGCGATATTTTTCGGAGGAATGAAAATGTCATTATATAGCATTAAAATGCGTGCTTCTAAAAACAATAAACATGTCAGTGGTGCAGAACGTATTATTCCACAAACTGATATTGCCGAAAACATTTCTGCTTTAGCAGAAAGAGCCTTACATCATGGATTAGGCCGTGCTGATTTCATTAATATCAAAATGGAAGAAGTAAAGCCTGACGAATTGGAATACTTAGATGTCCTTCCTGTCAGTACCCGTCCAGCAAATACTATTGAAGGCAGCTATGCTATTATGCGGGAAATTTTAGGCGAGCTCAATCTAGCTACCGAGGCTGATGAACTTATTGACCTTTTACGTAACGTTCACCCCATGCGTGGTGCTGTTTTATATGATATTGCTACCAAGAAAGCAGTAGAGCCGGATCACGAACGTGGTATTCGCGTTACCTATATGGATGCTGAAGGTGCTTCTTGTGCCGGCAGCAATAAAAACCACTTCCGCGAAGCTATCGTTTTAGCCACTAAGGTAGTCCACGCACCTGGTATTATCAGTGAGCTGTGTATGTCAGATGACCCGGAATATGTAACCGGCTATATCTCCTCTTTAAAGCATGGTTATGTCCGTCTGACACCGTTAAAAGATGTCGGTAACCCGCATGGCGGACGTATCTTCATCTTCGATAGCCGAAAAGCTAATATCCAGGATACCATCGCTTATCTGGAAGAACAAAAAGTTTTAGTCCGCGGACTGCCTCCTGAAAGACCTGTTAATCAGGATCCGCAAAAAATTTATGCTGAGGAATTAGATCAGCTACAAAAAAATTATCTTTACCGCTCTATGCGTACTCTGACAAGTGCCCAAAGCAAAAACGTGCAAATGCATAATAAAAGCATTTTAATCTTTTCCTCTAACAGCTACCTTGATTTGTCCAATGATTCACGTGTTAAAGAAGCTGCCGGTAATGCTATTGCAAAATGGGGTGTCGGTAGCGGCGGCAGTCGTTTGGCAACAGGTAACACTACCTTACACGAAAATTTAGAAATCCGCTTAGCCGCCTTTAAAGGCACTGAGGCAGCGTTATTATTCAATACAGGCTATATGGCTAACGTCGGTATTATTTCTGCTCTCTGCAACAACGAGAGCGTTATTTTCAGCGATGAATATAACCATGCTAGCATTATCGACGGCTGTCGTTTAAGTCAGGCTCGCATTATCATTTATAAACATAATGATATGCAGGATCTGGAGCAAAAAATTAAAGCAACTTCCTACAAAAAAGGCTTGATTGTCAGCGATGCCGTCTTTAGTATGGATGGTGATATCGCTGATTTACCGCAAATCGTTGCCTTAGGAAAAAAATATCAACTGCTGACCATGTTAGATGAAGCCCATGCTACAGGCGTTATCGGTGCTACCGGTCATGGTATCGTTGAATATTATAAGAATATCTGTAAACCGGATATTCTTATGGGTACTTTAAGCAAAGCAATCGGTGCTGAAGGTGGTTTTGCCTGTGCTAACAAGGTTCTCATCGAATATCTGAAAAATAAAGCTCGTAGCTTTATCTTTGCTACCTCCCAAGCTCCTGCTACTGTCGCAGCCTCCTTGCGTGCTTTAGAAATTTTAGAAACGGAACCCGAACGCAGCCAACAATTACAACATAACGTAACCTATTTTTTAAATTGTTTACATCAAGAAGGCATTGCAGCTCATTCTCAAACCGCTATTATACCTATTATTATCGGTGATGCAGGCACGGCCTTAAAAGTTGCAGATGAATTATTAGCACAAGGTCTGTTAATTCCTGCAATCCGTTATCCCACCGTACCCAAAGATACTGCCCGTCTGCGTATTGCTTTAATGTCAACCCATACAGAAGCAGAATTAGCAACTACAGCACATAAAATTGCTGTAGCTGTCAAAAAATATTTGTAAGTGCATAAAAAAAGAATCCGTTTACCTTGCGTAGATAAACGGATTCTTTACTTTTTCATTTTTTTACTAGCTCTTTCGCCGCTTTTTCAAATTTCACACGGGAAAGCATGGTAAAACGGCCACAGCCACAACATTTGATACCAAAATCCATTCCGGTTCTGGTAACCTCCCACTCTGCTGACCCACAGGGATGGGCTTTTTTCATTTTAACAATATCACCAACATTAATTTGTTTAATATCAAGCATTTTTCTACCACCAAATTTTTACTTTCACAATAATTTACTGAAAATATTAAAATAAATGTCTAGCTAAAAACTTAAATTCATTATATAAAAAAAAGCGTTATTCAGCAAGGCCTTTATTAAACACATCCACATAATCAATCACCATTACTTTGCCAAAATAATATTATGGCATTAGTACGTCTGATAGTGTATAATACTGTTTAACATTTCCAAACGAGGTACTATTATGAATTTTCTCCCCTTCTTCTTTATTGCTGCACGAATGTTTCATTTCCTACATGATCGTGAAACATCATACTTATTGCAAAAATTTTCCCGTATGTTAGAAGAACGTCGTGCCCATCCAGAACGTAAACATATTCTTATTATTGATGCAAGTGCATCCTTGTTTATTTTCTATTTTATACTCAATCTATGCTTTCTTTTATACTGCATCTGGTTAATGTTCGATGATAATACTTGGAATCAGGGCTGCTTACTTTTATTTATTGCCTCCCAAGAATATCTTGCTACTCATGGCCGCATTAATGGTGCTTATTTTACCGATAGCGAAGGTTTTGTTTATCCACGTAACTGGTTACGTTATCTTACCTTAGTCGAAACCTTATATATTCTTCTTAAATTATTCAAAAGTTAAAATATTCTCAACCACAACAAAGAAGTAGACTATTTCCTTTTACAGTGAAGTAAAAGTTATAAATAAAAGAGCTATGTCTTAGACAGCATATCAACGCATATGTCTGAACCAAGGCATAGCTCTTTTTTTATTTTATTCCAAGAATTATTGCAGCAAGGATTTTTCTTCATCAGCTAAAGGATATTGAGAAGTGCCGTTATGAATATTCTTAGCATAGCAGCGACTTTCTTCACGACCATAAATGCTGGTAAGAATCAAACCATTATTTTTAGCATCTGTCAGTAAAATGCTATAACTCATTTCACCGCCCATAGCATCAAAAGCATCATAACGCACCAGATTTACATTTTGCAGGCATCCCTGTACCTGTTCATGCAATTTTTGATGTTGCTCTTGTAAACTACTCAGCTCCTGCTGGGTTTTATGTAGCTCTGTTAAAGTATCCGTTAAAACCGTATCTATATTAGCTTCTTTACCTTGAGTAAAAAAATCATATTTGGCTTGTAATGTATTCAGCTTACTTTTTAAATTAAACAAAAAAACGGTAAGCAATACACAAATGAAAAAGAGTACTGCCATTACTACACATAAATATTTACCTGCAATTAGATTAGCTTGTTCCATAAATAAAATTACCTCACCTATATTTAATTTTTACTAGCGTATTAAGATAAATTTTAGACATGCAAACGACGTGGCTGTTGTTTTTCCTGCGGTTGCTCGTTGCCCTGCTGCAATACCTCATATATACGCTCCAAATCTTCAGCAGAATAATATTCTATCTGAATAGTACCACCTTGACGGCCATCCTCTTCCGGCTTCGGTAATACCTTTACTTTGGTTCCTAACAATTCTACTAAACGGGATTCAAAATCGCGACAGAAAACATCATTTTCAGTTACCTTACGCTTACTTTTTTTAGTTTTTAATTTCTCTTCTTTTTCCGCTTCGATAATTTCACGGACAATTTTTAACTGTCTACCCTCTTTAAGTTTACGGACAACCTCCTCAGTCATACGGGAACTCCACCCATTAGCAATAATAGACTTAGCCACTTCTAACTGTTGTTCTTTTTTCGGCAGTCCTAAAAGTTGCTTAGCCTGACCCATAGTTAAAGTACCATTAATAATTTCATTCTGTATTTCCTGAGGTAAATTTAATAAACGTAAAATATTCGTTACAGCAACACGGCTACGACCAACCTTTTCGGCAACCTGCTCCTGAGTTAATTTAAATTCAGACATCAGACGACGTAAGCCCTGTGCTTCTTCAATAGGATTTAAATCATGACGTTGGATATTTTCAATCAAAGCGATTTCCATCATCTTAGTATCATCATAATCCTTGATGACTACCGGCACATTAGCTAAGCCTGCTAATTTTGCCGCACGCAGACGACGTTCACCAGCTACTAATTCAAATGCCTCACCTTTTTTGCGTACTACCAAAGGCTGTACAATTCCGAATTCCTTGATAGAATCTGCTAATTCCCGTAATTTTTCCTCATCGAAAATACGACGCGGTTGATAAGGATTAGCTGTAATAGTTTCTATAGCTGCTTCCTGAGGCTTATTTTCATTGGCTGTTACCGCTGCTTCTTTAGCTACAGGCTGTGCAGGAATAGTACTTCTGTTTTCACCGAAAATAGCACCTAATCCCTTACCTAATCCACCTTTTCTACCCATGTAAATTCACCTCTTATATCTTAAAGTTATTCTTATATTTTATCACATTTAATTTTTCCATGCAGAGTTTTTTCCCTAGAATAAAAATAAGGCAACCGCAGAAGTGATTGCCTTATTTTTTATTTCTTATTCATCTTCTATAACTTCTTTAGCCAATTCCATATACACCTGAGCACCCTTTGATTTACTATCGTAGTCAATTACAGGCTGTCCATGACTCGGTGCTTCACTTAAACGTACATTGCGTGGAATGATAGTAGTATAAACTTTAGTCTTGAAATACTTTTGCACTTCCTCCACAACATCCTGTGATAAATTAGTGCGACTATCATACATAGTCATCAATACGCCCTCTAATTTTAACGCAGGATTGAGATTACGTTGTACTAGCTGAATAGTATTCATCAGCATAGTTACGCCTTCCAAAGCATAGAATTCGCACTGAATAGGAATTAAAACAGAAGTTGCGGCAGTCAGTCCATTGATAGTCAGCAAACCTAAGGACGGAGGACAATCAATGAGAACATAATCATAGTTATGTTTTACACGTTCCAAAGAATTTTTTAAGCGTCCTTCGCGATTCATCAAGGATACCAATTCAATCTCAGCACCAGCTAGTTGAATAGTTGCCGGTACAATATCCAGACGATCATAGGCAGTATGTTTAATAACATCCTGCATCGGTACTTCGTTGACAATAGCATCATAAATACATTGTTTAATATCACGTTTATCAAAGCCAAAGCCGCTGGTAGTATTACCCTGCGGATCACTGTCAATCAAGAGCACCCTGCGGCCCATAGAGGCCAGGCACGCGGCCAGATTTACCGCTGTAGTAGTTTTGCCGACGCCGCCCTTTTGGTTGGCCATAGCAATTACTTTTACCAATTCGCTTCACCTCGTTACTAATAGTCTAACTACTTTATTTTAACATACTTTAGCTGTTTATGGCAGATGTATGCAATAGATTTTTCGAAAATAAGCATAAAATCTGCTTTTATTTTTGTTTAATCAGATGCTGGCACCAATGTAATAAATACATACTATATTCATCAAACCCTGCTATTTCATCATTTCGTGCTGCGTGTACAGCTTCGCCATACTGCAAAATCTGTTTATCTGATTTAATAACATTCTCAGCTAAAATACGATGCTTATGTAAATAAACACCCTGCTCTAGATAATATTTAGCCTGTACAGCAAAAACAGCTGCTTTATATAACTCCCTTAAAACCGCAATAGAACGAGCATGAATATAATTATGGCAACAGCCATGATAAAGATTGCAGGCACTAAGCTGCACCAATTCGGCAGCAGCATTTTTATCGGCTAAAGGCTTAATAAAATCTAAATCTCCATATAAGGCAATAGTATCATGATAAAGCTGAAATAAATCACCACGTTGCCAAGCTGCTAATTCTTGATAACCGCCTACAAAGCCACAAATTTTTTCTTGCTCAGGCATAGTCGACAAAATATCTCGATAACGCTTTAAGATAGTGCTATTTAATACTTTAAATAATAATACTACATCAATATCACTGTCAGAAGATGCTTCACCACGAGCATAGCTTCCTTGCAAGCCTAAAAAATATAATTCTTGAGGAAAAGCGAGTTTTACAGCATTAGTAAAATTTTCTAGCCATTGAGAAAAATTTTGCATCTTCTCACATCCTTTCATAGAAAAAGTAAGGCAATGTTTCACGTGAAACATTGCCTTGTTTCTCAATATTAAAATAACGGTTTGCTATTACCGATTTTCGGTTTCTTTTGATTCTTAATACGCAGGCTAACTACTACTTCATCGCCTTCAATAGTCTGTTCCATATTTACAGGAATACCTACATCCTTAATTGCAGTAACAACTTGCTTAATGCTGTTAAGATAAATACGCACATCATTTACGACAATTAGGCGTTTTTTCTTTTCCTGTTGCGTTTCGTTTAATAATTTTTCTATATATTCTTCTGTTTGACGCACACTATAATTACGGGCAACTACTATTTGTAATACTTCTAAACGTTTCACATCCTCCTCTAAGCGCAATAAAGCACGAGCATGACGCTCGCTTAAGGAAGCATCAATCAAAACTTTGCGCACTTCTGAGGATAAACGCAGCAAACGTAGCTTATTAGCAATAGTAGATTGTTTCTTACCTACACGAGCAGCCATTGCTTCCTGAGTAAGATGGAATTGATTCATCAGCTTTTCATAGCCTTCAGCTTCTTCCAAATAATGCAAGTCTTCACGTTGCAGATTTTCAATCAACGCAATTTCCGCAATCTGCTGAGAAGTGTATTCACTGATAATAACAGGTACTTCAATCAATTTTGCCAATTTGGAAGCACGCAGACGACGTTCGCCGGCAATCAACAAATATTTCCCGTTTTCTGCAGGAGCTACCAATAACGGCTGCAGCACACCATATTGTGCAATAGAGGCAGATAAATCCTCTAAAGAACTATCATCAAAAGTTTTACGCGGTTGATAAGGATTCGGGAAAATATGGTCAATAGGTACTTTAACTACCTTCACTTCATTTACAGCTTTACGCTCACCTAAAATACCACAATCAGTATCTAAAACGGAAAAGCCATCATCAACAATCATTTTTTATCCCCCTGTCTACTGCCTAAAGGCTGCCTTTCTGGTGTACCTGCTTTACGCGGATATGCAGCAGGTGTCGCTTTAACTTTATTTATCTTTATTATAGCACGTCCATCATCAAGACCGGGTAATTTTACAGGATCAGCACTAATAATTTTGCCACCGAGAATTTTAACTGCTTCTGTACCTTCGTTAATTTCATCGGCAAATTTACTACCCTTCAAAGCAATAAACTGCCCACCTTTTTTAGCTAATGGTAAACAATATTCAGAAAGCACACTCAGTCGTGCTACAGCACGTGCAGTAACAAAATCATATTTTTCACGATATTTTTTATTACGTCCTGCATCCTCTGCACGAGAATGCTCACAGACGATATCATTCAGCTCCAAAGCATCGATTACTTGTTGTAAAAATTTTAAACGTTTACCTAAAGAATCAATTAAAGTAACCTTTAATTCCGGACAATAAATTTTTAACGGTACACCTGGAAAGCCGGCACCGGTACCGACATCAGCTAAGGTCTTGCCATCCATAACAGGATTATAAGCTAAAAGGCTGTCAATCATATGCTTTACAGCAACTTCTTCAGGTTCAGTAATTGCAGTTAAGTTCATCACTTTATTGGTTTCTACAAGCATTTCATAATACTTGGTGAATTGCTCTAACTGTCGATCAGTAAATTCTAATCCTGCTTCAGCACCACGAGTAGCTAAGATTTCAGCAAAAGTCATTCTTCATCCTGCTCCTTTCTTCTACGCAATTCCAACGCAATCATCAAGACGCTGATATCCGCAGGAGAAACACCGCTAATACGGGAAGCCTGACCAATATTTGTCGGACGTACCTTATCTAATTTTTCCGCAGCTTCAGAAGATAATTCTTTAATAGCACGATAATCAATATCAACAGGCAGCTTTTTATTTTCCAGCTTCATGAAGCGTTCTACTTCCTGACGTTGTTTAGTAATATAGCCTTCATATTTAGCAAAAATTTCGGTCTGTTCTGCTACCTGCTCCGGTAAAGTTTCTAAACCGAAAGCATCCTGCAACTTCGCATATGTTACTTCTTTACGACGCAGTAAATCTAACAGATTAACACCACTACGTAAAGGAGCTGTCCCCATAGCCGCCAATTTAGCATTATTTTCTGCACTAGGAGAAATATGCATTTGACCCAGCTCACTGATAGCACGTTCCAAAGCAGTACGCTTCTCAGTAAAACGTTTATAACGTGTGTCATCAACTAAGCCAATATCTCTGCCCTTCTGAGTAAGGCGCAGATCTGCATTATCCTGACGTAACAACAAACGATATTCAGCACGGGAAGTCATCATACGATAGGGCTCATTAGTACCCTTAGTAACAAGGTCATCAATCAGGACACCGATATAAGCTTCATCACGACGCAGAATAAACGGATCACAGCCATTGATTTTGCGCATAGCATTAATACCTGCCATCAAACCTTGTGCTGCTGCTTCTTCGTAACCACTTGTACCATTAGATTGACCTGCACTAAATAAACCACTAATAGCCTTATGCTCTAAGGATGCTGTTAATTGCAGCGGATTCAGGCAATCATAATCAATAGCATAGCCGGCACGCATCATTTTGCAATGCTCTAAACCAGGAATAGTCTGCATAAACTGTAATTGAATATGTGCAGGTAAGGAAGAGCTCATGCCTTGCACATACATTTCAGTAGTACTGCGACCTTCAGGCTCGATAAATAATTGGTGACGCTCTTTATTGGCAAAACGCACCAATTTAGATTCGATGGACGGGCAATAACGCGGTCCCACACCTTCAATCATACCATTGTACATACCGGATAAATGCAAATTATCGCGGATAATTTTATGCGTTGCTTCGTTAGTATATGTTAAATAACAAGGAACCTGCTCTCTAGTTTTAATATCACTGATAAAAGAGAAGTTGCGTACTTCTTCATCACCATATTGCGGCTCCATTTTGCTGTAATCAAGGCTACGGGCATCAAGACGAGCAGGAGTACCTGTTTTAAAACGCATCAGCTCTACGCCGTTTTCTAGCAAAGATGCGGACAGCTTTTGTGCACTACGCAAACCATTAGGACCACATTCATAATTAACCTGACCGTACACGATACGACCACGTAAATATGTACCTGTAGCTAAAATAACGCATTTAGCTTCAAAAACTTCGCCGGTTTCAGCTTCAACACCTACTACCTGACCATTTTCGACTAAAACGCGGTCAATCATCAATTGTTTAAGTTCCAGGTTGTCCTGCTGCTCAATAATATGCTTCATCAGAGTATGATAATAAGGTTTATCTTCCTGACCGCGCAGTGCATGTACAGCATAACCCTTACCTGTATTCAATAAACGCATCTGAATGCATGCTAAATCAGCACTGATACCCATCTGACCACCTAAAGCATCCAGTTCGCGGACAAGATGACCTTTAGCAGGACCACCGATGGACGGATTACAAGGCATTAACGCCACATTATCCAAGGAAAGTGTAGCCAGCAAGGTTTTTCCGCCTAAACGAGCGGCTGCCAAAGCAGCTTCTACGCCGGCATGACCGGCACCGACTACAATTACATCAAAAGTATCTGTTATATATCCCATAGTAAAATCTCTACCTTACTGTCTATATTTTATTTGCCGATGCAGAAACGGGAGAAAATTTCATTAATAATTTCATCCTGTACTGTATCACCGGTAATTTCACCTAATAAATCAATAGCGGTCCGAGCATCAATGACGATGCAATCATAAGGCAACATATTTTCTGCAGCACTGCCGGCATCCTCTAAGGACTGTAGTGCCTGACGCAGTAATCTTTCTTGGCGGACATTTTGCACATTCCCCTCTTAAAATACCATTACCCTAAACAACAAGACCATGTCAAAAGCATCAATCGACGCGATAGACCGCAAGATATTGCAGCACCTCATCCGGAATGCGCGGATGCCTTTCCTCGAAATCGCCCGCGAATGCGGCATATCGGGGGCGGCCATCCACCAGCGGGTGAAGAAGCTCGACGAAATGGGCGTCATCCTCCAGCATACGCAGGGTTACGACGGCGGCCTCGGGCGACAGCAGAGGCACGGCGGAACCAGCCGGTTCCCCCCCGGACAGACGGTTCCGTGGAAGTGGACCCGAAAAAGCTCGGATTCGACGTATGTGCGCTCATCGGCATCCGCGTCTCCGACCCCTCGCGGTACGAAAATACGGTGGAGACGCTGAAACAAATCCCCGAAGTGGTGGAGTGCCACTTCATCACGGGTGAATACAACATGATGCTCAAGGTGTACTGCCTGAACAACGAACACCTGATGCAGATACTTTTCGAAAAGATACTCACCATCGACGGCGTGCTCAAGACCGAAACATTCATCTCGCTCGTGCAGTCGTTCAGCCGCCAGATAGATGTCAAATACCTCGAATAACACCATGAGCCGCATCCGGGTAACGAAGGAGTTTTCCTTCGAGATGGCACACATGCTGGAAGGTTACGACGGCCCGTGCAGCGAGATACACGGCCATTCGTACCGTCTCTTCGTCACCGTGGCGGGAACGCCGTGCAGCGACCCACAGAATCCGAAATACGGCATGGTGATAGACTTCGGCGTACTCAAGCGCATCGTGGGGGGCCGCATCGTGGACGTCTACGACCACAGCCTGGTGGTAAGACGTACCGCAGACAACGGCGAACTGATAAGACCGCTCGCCGCACGGTTCGGCAAGCTGCAGGCGGTGGAATTCCAGCCTACGTG
>OGPF01000134.1_pt1 | contig 50781 bp, 39 predicted proteins | sample 1552871 | NCBI WGS metagenome assembly OGPF01 (sample SAMEA2580276, study PRJEB22360) | human gut metagenome | biome: human gut; feature: human-associated habitat; material: faeces | place: Denmark | collected 2008/2010
ATCAAGTTTATGCTTTATTAACGAGAAGTTTTCTATAGGGGTGCTGAGTAGTTACGGCGGATTTGGTGAAGACCATCTCCAGACATGTTAGAAATTAATAAGAAGCGTTATGCTTATCTTGTGAATTGGAAACCTAGGAAATTTCTCAAACGCACAAGGGTGGCATAGTGGTTCTCACGCATAGCGTGGGCTGCTATTACACATTTGTGCGTTAAGGTTTTCCTAGGACCTCCAATTTAGAACGTGGCATAGTCAGTACCACGCTTCACGTTTAATTAGAGGTTCATCTTAAGTACTGGGATGAATATTGAAGATAAAAATGAAGTGGCTATTATCTTTGATTATTTTTGTGTTCAGTTTGGCAGATGTTTCATCCCAAACAGTTACAAATGCTTTTTGGGGCGTAACATGGGGAATGAAAGATTTGGATGCTTTTTATGTCTTAAAAGAACAACAATTATCTCCAGAGTTTCAGCAAATAGGAAATGAGACGTTGGTTATTATAAATAATGTATCTTACCAAAATGTAAGGTGGGAAATATGTGTCTTTGCCTTCTCTTCCTTTAAATTGTATGATGTGCAATTTATAAAAAATAATTTTAGAAAAAGTGATGCTTCTGAAGACTATTTGGAGTTAAAGAATATAATTTTATATAGATATTCAAACTTGTATCCTTTGCAATTTAAGTGGCGAGATGATGCATTGGATTCGTATTGTATAGAAGATAAGAAAACAAGACTTTGTTGTGAACATTTTTATAATCATATGTTAAGAACCTATGGCGTGTCTTTAAGATATACGTTAAGAAAACATATAAAAAACATGTAACAGGTTATTTATGATAAATATTTAGATTTTATTAATATTAAGAATTATATGATGCTATGTTATAATAAAGAAAGTGGCAAGTTGTACCATGCAAACAGCGCCCCTGCAATAGACGTGCTCTTTCATAGCTATGACGATAAAGGTTTCAAGGAAAGTGAAGCTATCAATGTGGGAGATACTGGTTTTTCTGTTGTGATTAAAAGTAATTTTGGTTATGGAAATGCATCATACTTGCAGTTCAAAGCAACCTATGAGACAAGCCGCTTGCTAGATTTTGACGCAGGTTACCAAAATATAAATAGCTTGCCATTTTTCATGGTTGTTCCTACTACGGATAATTGGGAGAAACTATTTAGTAAAATCGAGGAAGTTTTTAACCAAAGAGAAACATGGAATAGCAATAGTTTCACTAAATTTCTTATTAATTTTGACTCAGATTATTCCAACCTGAATGACGAGGAACTTGAAAAGAAATCCAACTTGATTATAGGAAAGATAGTTACCGCTTTGTATGGTAGAATTGCAGTTAGCTTAGCAAATAACCCTTTGTTGAAACCTTTGCTCATAAAAATGTGCAAAGTAGGTTTGAATATTATCCGTAAGAAGATTACTGGTAATGGGTTCCAAAGACTTTCAGAAGAAAATAGAAAGAAAGGTATGGATACCATATATGCATTTTTGAAAGATATAAATCAAGAACAGTTATTATTTGTGTGATTATGAATAGAGTTTATAAGAAGAATTTTATCTTTAAAGCCAATCGCTTTGAAGAGTACTCTAATGGAGTGTGTATCAACAAAGGTTCTGTTAACACAACAATTGTTGCCAAAGTAATGGATGAGTCGACGATAGCGATGGGACTGTTGGATGATGTCCCATCTAATCTTAACACAAGATTTGGACTTCCAATTTTTGGCATTCAGAATGGTGATGTGTTGGAAGACAGAATACAATATGGTCGTATTCCTGACTCGTTCTGTTGGAATGACCCAAACGAGCCTTTGGTATGTAACATCTTCAAAAATATGACTTGCATCAGATTTGCCATGTTGTCGCCTCTCAGAATAGTTGAATTTCAAGGACAATTTGTAGATATACAGTAACTTGTTGTTTTAAAATAATGGATAAGATTCTTGCAAAAAATAGTTTAGCCAATCTCCTACAGCAAAATGGTAAAATTGATGTTGGGGAAAGAAGTGTCAGTTCTGGTTTGTTCGAACAGCCAATGAAACTGATAGGTTTTGTACCTTATAATGAATTTGATATACTGGCTTACTATAAGCCTCAAATAGATATGAATAGTGAGGTGGTATTTACACCATACAGGGTAAGGTTGCCCAATATAGAAGTTACACTACCTGTTATGAAAGAGATAAGAAAAGTATCAGAAAACGAATCTTTTATGATAGACAGGAATGTTGTTACACCATATGGGACAAAGGGACTAATTGAGTATTATCATGCTTTAGAGAGGGATGATGTTCCTGACGATAGAAAGATTATTATATTGGTGAATACTGCAGATAGAGTCTTACGACAAGTAAAAACTTCTTTCCCTCATTTCTTAAATAGGTTGAAACTTGGTGCTAAAGGTCATCTTGAATATTTCTCTTCTCCAAAGGAGTTCGTGTCAAAGAGAACATTTGGTGATTATACTGTTGTTAGTAATTGTTTTTTATGCTTATGCGCATATACAAACGCTGTTACAGGTCGCCCTTGCTACTCTTTATTTGATCCTGAAGATATTTATAACATAGAAGATGCGAATAAGGATGAATAGCTCAAATTGTTATTTTTCTGATATCGGAGATACGTTCGGCTTTGGCAAACATAGAAATCAGCTTCTTTGTGATGTCATAGCCGACGATCCGACTTATTTGATATGGTGCTTAAATAATATCTATAATTTTGGGATGAGTGAGTTGGCATTAGGTCAAATAAAGCTATTGTTTCCAAATTTCCCAATAACAGATACTGTTATGCAACATATAGGGGAAGAGTATGAATTTCAAGATATTTCCAATTGTGTAGAGGATTCTGATCGTCAGGAAGATTATGCTGAGCTTAGGACTTACGAACGTTATGGAGGTTCGTATGCTCAAGATGAAATGGGATATTCTGATGATGATATAGACACTATCTTTGATGGAGATCCAAGTGCATATTGGAATATAGATTAATATTGTAAATAATGGAAGACAAGAATAAACATAATAGGCTTTGTGACAAGTCTAAGGAAGAACTTGTGGCTATTATTCTAAGAAAGGATGATGTTCACAATAGGCTTTATCGTACCAATAAATTTTTGAAAAGAAAGGTTGAAGAGTTGGAATTAAAGGTCCAAGAGCTAAACCTGAAATTAGAATTATATGAGGATTATTCTCAAAATGTAGAGTCTGACGAATTATGATAGATATGGATCAAAGGGATGTTTTGATGCAATATCCATATTTTGCGGTAAAAATACAGCAATTTCTTTGGTAAATTGCGGTGTTTTTACCGCAATTTTTGTATATTTGCAGCCGTAAACATCAAATTTATTGTATCTTTATACGCAATTTTAACCCTAAAAGATATTCTGTAATAAGTTAATGAAGAAAACTATTCTTATCGCTTGTCTGGGACTGGTAAGTCTGGGCTTGCAAGCACAGAGCATTTCGCTCGCTGGTGAATGGAATGTGGAGTTGGGAAAGAGCGGTAGTGCTTTTGCCAAGAGTAAGCGTGCCTCGCAGGGTGAGGTGAATCGTGCCATTCTTCCCGGTACTATCGATACGAACCATCTGGGATTCGCTCCGAAAGATACAATGGAAACAACGCATCTTACGAGACTCTATGCTTATAAAGGAGCTGCAAGATATTCCAGAACCATCAATATCCCGAAGGACTGGAAGAAGAAGCCGGTAGAACTCTTCCTGGAGCGTACCCGACTGACATGGGTGTATGTGGATGGAGAACTGGTGGATTCCTGCAACTTCATCTCTACTCCCCAGCGCTATCTTCTGCCAAAGAAGGTGAAGCCGGGCAAGCATCTCCTGGAAATCGTGGTGGATAATGGAAGAGGTGTGCCTGAGCAGGTTTACGGCTCCAGCCATGCTTATACAGAAGATACGCAGACCAACTGGAATGGAATTATCGGAAGGATAGAACTCCAGCTAGCCAGCTCTGTAGAGAGCAAATATGCAGAAACTCTAACTGGAGCAATCCCTAGCCGTTCTGTTGTTTCTCCTTCCGCCCTTCAGATGCCTGATTTCGCCAAGGATTTCCATATTGAGGGCGCTCACTTCTACGCCAATGGTCATAGGATATTTCTCCGTGGCAAGCACGATGCGGCTGTATGGCCGCTGACGGGACATGTGGAGATGAGCGTGGAAGGCTGGATGAAGTATCTCGGAACCTGCAAGGAATATGGAATCAACCATGTGCGCTTTCATTCCTGGTGCCCACCGGAGGCGGCTTTCGTGGCAGCGGACAGTCTGGGAATCTATCTCCAGCCGGAACTTCCTTTCTGGGGGTCTTTTGATAAGAAGGATGAAAGGCTGATGGCGTTCCTGCATCAGGAAGGCGAGAACATCCTCAGAGAATACGGTCATCATCCATCTTTCAGAATGATGGCGCTGGGGAATGAACTCTGGGGAGATATCGACAAGATGAAGGAGTTTGTGGATGATTTCCGCAAGATTGCGCCAGATAAATACTATACTTTTGGAAGCAATTACTATCTCGGTTATCAGGGAATAAAAGAAGGAATGGATTACTTCACCACTTGCCGCATCGGAGGCGAGGGATGGGGCAAATACAATACTCATACCCGTGGTTCCTTCTCGTTTGCCGATGCCTACGATGGAGGAATGATCAATCATTTCCATCCTAATTCTACGATGAATTTTGATGAGGCTTGCGATAAGGCAGGAATCCCTATCATCTCTCACGAAACAGGACAGTTTCAGACCTATCCTGACTATCGGGAAATGAAGAAATACACCGGAGTGCTTCATCCTTATAACTTTGAAGTGTTCCGCCGTCGTCTGGCTGCTGCTGGAATGCTCTCGCAGGCTGATGATTTCCATAAGGCTTCGGGCTTATGGAGCGTGAAACTCTATAAAGCCGATATAGAGATGGATTTGAGAACCCGGAATATGGCGGGCTTCCAACTGCTCGATATTCAGGATTATCCCGGTCAGGGAAGTGCTTTCGTAGGCATCCTCGATGCGTTTATGGGGAGTAAGGGAATCACTACGCCCGAGGAATGGCGCCAGTGGTGCTCGCCTGTGGTGCCTTTGTTGGTGACAGACAAATTCTGCTATGAGGAGAATGACACGATGAAGGCGAAGATTCAAATCGCCAATTATGGGGGAGAGTCTTTGAAGGGCAAGAAAGTGGAATGGAAGTTGGATTATGCCAAAGACGAACGTTATCCAAACGAGTCCAGTGTAGCCGAAACTCTTACTCATTTGAATCAGCCTTCTCCTTTGGCACAAGGCGAGATAACTATCCATACCGACGAGGAGGGATGGATAGATGTTGGCGAGATCGTTCATAAGATGAAAGTGAAAGCCAACGGAATTGACGATGGGGATGGTAAGTGCTTGGACGTGTATGTGGGTTCTCGCAAACTGACCCTCTCCTTGTATATATATGAAGGTGAACTTGATGCGACAAGATATTCCAATACTTACGACCTTTGGGTTTATACGACCCCAAAGAATATCGACTATCTGAAAAAGCAAGTCGTTATTGCCAAGGATTTGACTTCCGATGTCGTCAAGAAACTAGAAAAGGGAGCAAAGGTGCTTTGGCTTCCTACGACTTCCAGCCATTTCGTGGCTGCAGATGATACGCTTTCTCAGTCAGATAATGCCACACCTTATACCGTGGGTGGACTCTTCCAGACCGATTACTGGAACTATCGCATGTTCAAGACCATCTGCGAGAACAACAAGAAGAAGGTTTCTCCAGGAACCCTGGGCATTCTTACGAATCCGGAACATCCGATATTCAAGGGATTCCCTACGGAAATGCACACCAACTGGCAATGGTTCCCGATAATCAAGGAATCGCATCCGCTGGTGCTTGACAACTTCGCCAAGGATTATCGCCCGGTAGTTCAGGTGATAGACAATATCGAGCGGAATCATAAGTTGGGTTTGGTGATGGAATGGAAGGTGGGAGCCGGAAAGCTCCTCATCTGCATGAGCGATTTGGAGAAGGCTGCCAAATATCCAGAGGGTAGGGCTTTCTACGAGAGCGTGTTGGGTTATATGCAATCAGATGAGTTCAATCCAGCTGCAGAAATAACGATGGATGAATTGAAGAAGAAACTCGCCGAGAAGCCTCGTCAGGTTTCATTGAAGGAACTGAATAATATCTCGCAGTATTAGTTGAGAAACTATAAGAAAAAACAAGAGCGGAAAGCCAGGAGTTAACAGGTTAACAGTTAACAGCTGATTTTCCGCTCTTTTTATATCATCCTGAGACTAATCTTTATTCCAGGATAAACCTTTATATCATCTCTGTTGATTCAGAGATAGAATTTACTTTGCATTGATCTCCTTCAAGAGGCGGTCTGCGTGTCCCCACTTATCCATCAGGTAGAGCACGTAGCGAATATCCACACCGATGCAGCGAGCCAGGCGCTTGTCGAAGTTGATGTCAGAGCTGAGGCTGTCCCAGTTGCCATCGAAGGCAAGACCAATCAACTCGCCCTTGCCGTTGAACATAGGGCTACCAGAGTTACCGCCGGTAATATCGTTGTTGGTAAGGAAGCAGAGCTGCATCTTGCCAGTCGTCTTATCCTGATACTTGCCGAAATCCTTCTCAGAGAGAAGCTCGTGCATGATAGGCTCAGCGTAGTAATCGATTACCTTATCGCCCTGCTTCATCTTCTCAACGAGGCTCTCGGCTGTGGTATAATAGCCTGATGGCTTGCCACCGAGGTCGAAACCGCCTACCTGACCGTAGCTCAATCGCATGGTGAAGTTGGCGTCGCTGTAGTGAGGCATGTCTTCCTCCATACGGAGCTTGGCAGCACAGAGATACTTCTCCTGCTCAGCGATGCTGTCGTTGATGCTGCCCATCTGAGCAGCGAAATCTGCAAATACATCGTTCAGATCCATACCGAAGCTTACGCCTGGATCCTTCTCATATCCCTTCTTGTTGAAATAGAGCTTGGCGCCCTTCTTCATGATGAGCGACTTCTCCCAGAGATAATCCACATACTTGGCGTAGTTGCCGCCAAACTCAGTGTCGATGGTCTTGTAGAACTTAGGCAACCACTTGGCATCTACGTGCTCCTTGTAGTTCTTCAGAAGGGTAGCGAGCACTTCCTTATCGAGCGCCATATCCCATTCTGCAGAGTTATCTTCAAACTCATGATACTGCTTCTTCTTGTTCTTCTCAGGCCCCTTCACCTCCATGTCGGTCTGGAGCTTGATGGCACGGGTAGAGAACTCGATGTTGCTTCTTCTTGTGAAAGATTCAGCGAAGTTGGTCCAGGCGTATTTCACGTCAGCGCTCTCCTTGTAGAGCTTGGCGAGCTTGTCGAAATCTACCTTGTGGGCGAGGTCGTTGGCAGCCTTGGCTGTATCCTGCCAAGCACGGAGACGGGTTTCGTACTCACGCTTCAGATTCACGATGCCGATAGAGTCGATACACTTGTTCATACCGATGGCATTCTTCCAGTAGTTGGAAGAGCTGGCGTACTTGCTGTCGTACTTGATGCGGACAGCCTCGTCGGCACGCATGTGCTTCTGCATCACCTCCTGCTTTACGCCACGAACCTGGGCACGAGGCGCATTCTCAGCATCGCGCATGGTCTGGATTCCGTAGCTTGAAAGATAGCGCTCTGTGCTGCCTGGGTAACCCATGGTCATCGCATAGTCGCCATCCTTATAACCCTGGAGAGAAACCTGAGCCCAACGCTTTGGCTTGTAAGGCACATTATCCTTGCTGTAGGCAGCAGGACCATTGGTCTTAGGGTCGGCATAGATGCGGAATACAGAGAAGTCGCAGGTCTGGCGAGGCCACATCCAGTTGTCTGTATCGCCACCAAACTTACCCATAGACTTTGGTACGGTGAAAACCAGACGCAGGTCGGTGAAGTCGCGGTAAGTAGTAGCGTACCACTTGTTGCCCTCGTAGAAAGGCTGAACGGTGATATGAAGGGTAGAATCGTTCTTCTTAGCCTCTTTAGTCATCTCGTTCTCCAGAGAATCGATGAGTTCATCGCGCTTCTTGTTGTCGAGTTTCTCGTATCCGAGGCTCATCACCTTATCGGTTACATCTTTCTGTTCAACCATAAAGCTGACGAACATATTCTCGTTAGGCAATTCCTCTGCGTAAGATTTAGCAAAGAAACCGTTGAGCATATAGTCGTGCTCCACGGTAGAGTGGCTTCTGATAGCCTCGAAACCGCAATGGTGGTTGGTAAATACCAAACCGTCTGGAGAAACGACTACGCCTGAGCAATAGCCCGAGAAGTTAACCACAGCATTCTTCAAGGCGTTCTCGCCGTTGTAGAGCTGGTCGTAAGTCATACTGAAGCCTTCGCGCTGCATCATCTCATACACTGCGTTAGGCAAGTTGTAAATTGTCCACATTCCCTCGTCAGCGTGAGCGGTGTTGATTCCGCAGAACGCCATGATAGAGGCGATAAGGACCGTTGCTTTTTTCTTCATTACTTGTTTTTGTTTTCTATTTATATTATGATGTTATTTATTCTTTTTCTCATACCATTCTTTCCAAGTCTTTGCCAGCTCTGTCATCCGATATTGCTGGCGTGGATGTCTTGGGGTGTTTGGATATTTCATCTCCAAGGCTCCTTCGGCTAGGGCTGGGGTAATGTATTCCTTTCTAAATCTGGTTCTGTTCTTTAATCCAAACAGGTTCATTATATCGCCGATGGATAGATAATCTTTATTTATACGTATTATGAGTTCTTCTACTTGGGACAAGCTTGGGACAAACTTGGGACATTTTCTTCTCCTTCTTTATTTATGAAGTTGTTTTTCTGTCCACTTCCTGTTTGAGAATTTAAGTTCGGCTGCTCTTTCCAATCATCAGTCGGCCGGATATGCAAATACCTGTTTTTGAGAACCCAACCATCTTTTAAGAGTAAGTTCCTGAAGAAACGAACCAGGTAGATAGGAGAATAATCTAAGCCTTTCTGAATGTTTCGATAGTTGGCACGAACCAGGGCATTGCGGAAATACCAGGAATGCTTGGCAAACATTTCGTTGTTCCCGCAAGCGCTTGAATTGAGCTAAGCACTCCTCCAGCGAAAGCGGATGCTCTCGCCAATAAGCCATGCTTTTTTGCATTTGGGCATTGACTTTCTTGTGATAATCGTTCAGTTGTATCTCCATCCATTTATGTATTATATTGTTAGAATATTACGTTTGCAAAGTTACGACTATTTCCCGAATTTTCCAAGGCTTCGCTTGATTTTCTTCATAATTTGCTTTTTTGCCGATAACATTCCTGGTGATAGAACCTCCTGCTCCAGCATATCCAGGGCCATTCTTAACTCTTCGAGGAGTTCGGGATAGTACTTCATCTGCTCGTAGGCGAGCTTCATGCAGTAGCAGCGGATGGCGTAGGGCTGGGAACAGGCTGTAATCTTGGCGATGCAGAAATCGATGAAATCAGAACGGAGTGATTCTTCCTCGAAAGGCTGACGGAGAAGGAGTTGAAGCATCAGGCGGCGCCTGGTCTCATTCTTCTCTACGAGAACCCTATCAATCAGGTCATCGTGCTTCTGAAAGAGCCAAGGGTTGTTGGTTTCATCGAAATGGGTTAAAGCCCAAAGCGCATTGAACGATACGCGGTCGTTTTCATCGAAGGTGAGTTGGTAAAGCTCTTCCTTCCGGTGGTCGTTCTCCTTACCTTGTGTCATGATGCATATCTTGTTGATATCGTTCATATTGATCTTGTCCTGTAGTATCTTTCTCATGCTCTTTATTTTTTATGAGGGAATAATCGTTGCAAAGATATACTTTTATGAGGGAATAACGAAAAGGAAGATTACTTTTTTGAGAATTCTCGGACTATTTCTTGTTTTTGAGGTATAGAATGGGAGAAAAAGTCAAGTTGAACAATCGATGGATTCATTGTTGTACGTCTAAAGGTTTATAGTTGTACAACTGAAGGGTGTGTAGTCGTACAACTATAGGGGGTATTGTTGTACGATTAAAAGGTGTTGTCACTAGGCTCGGCAGACCTGCTGACTGCAGTGAGCAGACCTGCTGACTAGGCTCAGCAGAGCTGCTGAGCCTAGTGGCAACTTTCTAGAAGCAGTCTCCTTGAACTCCATATTCTATCTCTTTGAACCTGATCAGACGTCTTCTTTCACTTACGGAGCCGTATCCTTCAGCTTGCTCAGTCATATTCTTCAGCTCATTCAGTCGTCTCGTTTCGTTCACTCAGCCGTTTGCTTTAGCTCTTACAGGGCGCCTTGCTGGCTGCTATTATATTCTGGGTATTGCTCGGGACCAGGAACATTGGGTCCTTTTGTCTATTCTTGAACCGCATGCGAAGGTTCTGTATAATATAAACAAAAGAAGTCCGTGGACTTACACATTGTCCACGGACTTCTTGGAATATAATCTCAATGATTGGAATCTCTTACTTTCTAAAGTATTTTCCCACTACTGGCAGACTCTTCAATGGGAAATCCTTCTTCACGAGATAAGCGGCGAAGATGAGGATGAGCACCGTGTTGATGAGGCAGGCAATTCCACTGGAGAAGTATCTGTTAGCCTCGGTCATTCCTGCGAAGAGGATGAGGGCGAGAACCACATAAATCATAATCTCCTTCACCGGATAGTTGATAGGATACTTCTTCTGACCCACAAAGTAGGAGAGAAGCATGGCTGTTCCATATCCAGCGAAACCAGCCCAGGCACAGGCAATGTAACCATAGATAGGTACGAAGATAACGTTGATGGCAATCAATACCGCACAACCGATGCCTGAAAAGTAAGCACCCCAGATGGTCTTGTCGATGAGCTTGTACCAGAAACTGAGGTTGAAATATACTCCCATCATGATTTCGGCAGCCATTACGATAGGCACTACCTTCAAACCATCCCAGTAGTCGCGACCGATGATATGGCGCAATACATCCAGATAACCTACTACCACCAGGAAGGCGAGCAGGGTGAAGATGACGAAATATTTCATCGCCGAAGCGTAAGTCTGTCGGTTGTCCTTATCCTTCGCCTTGCCGAAAACGAACGGCTCGTAAGCATAGCGGAAAGCCTGGGTAATCATCGCCATAATCATCGCAATCTTGCTGGCTGCTCCGTAGATTCCGAGCTGCGCATGCGCATCGCCCTTCTCATAGATGTAAGGGAAGAGAATCTTGTCGGCTGTCTGGTTCAGAATACCGGCAATACCGAGCACGAGGATTGGCCAGCTGTAGCCCAGCATCTTCCTGACGAGCACCTTGCACTCGCTCCAGGAGCATTTCTCGCCCATGAATCCTTCCTTCAGTTCCTTGTAGAAACAGAAGGTGATGGAGGCGGTACAAACCAGGTTGATGTAGAAAGCATAACCCACATCGTGACCATCCATGATGACGTAGTAAACCAGGTTGAGCGCAATGTTCAGACCGATGAAGAGCAACTTGAAGGCAGCAAACTTCAATGGGCGCTTTTTGTATCTGAGGTAAGCGAACGGGATGCACTGGAAGGCATCAATAGCCACGGTTACGAACATGGTCCATACATAAGCCGGATGGTCGGCGTAGCCCATCGCATCGCTCAAAGGCGTGATGAAGAGGAATACCAGGGCGATGAAGAGTAGGGAAGTGAAGCCCACCATGCTCAGTACCGTGTGATAAACCTTTTCTGAGTTTTCTCCCTCCTTGTTGACAAAACGGAAGAAGGTGGTCTCCATTCCGTAGGTCAGGATAACGAGGAGTAACGCCGTATAGGCGTACATGTTGGTGATGACACCATAACCACCACTTGCGGCGCTGATCTTTGCCGTATAGAGTGGTACAAGCAGATAGTTGAGGAATCTGCCGATGATACTGCTCAAACCATAGATGGCGGTATCCTTTGCGAGTGATTTTAAACTTGCCATTATCTTTCTTAATGTTGAATGTTAAGTGTTAAATGTTAAATTGGGCTTGCGCTGTCATTCAAAGATTATCTGTGTAAATCTGTGAAATCTGTGGGAGACTCTTATCCGAAGAATAAATATGCTATAGCGATTGCTGCGATGACTCCTGCCAAATCGGCGAGCAAGCCGCAAGCCACGGCGTGGCGGGTATTCCTGATGCTTATGCTTCCGAAATATACTGCCAATATATAGAAGGTGGTATCGGTGGAACCCTGGAAGATGCAGCTCAATCTGCCCACAAACGAATCAGGACCATAGTTCTTCATCGCCTCCAGCATCATGCCTCGTGCACCACTTCCCGACAGCGGTTTCATGATGGCGGTAGGTAGGGCGCCTACGAAATCGGCGTTCAAGCCGCATTGTTCTACCGACCACGAAATGCCTTGAATCACCATATCCATCGCTCCCGAAGCACGGAACACGCCGATGCCCACGAGGATAGCTACGAGATAAGGGATAATCTTCACCGCCGTAGTAAAACCTTCCTTCGCTCCCTCGATAAATGCATCATAAACATTCACTTTCTTCCAGAAACCAGCCAGGATGAAGCTGAGGATGATGCCCAGGAGAATCATGTTAGAAGCCAAGGTGGTAACCGTGTTCATCGTATCCTTGTCCATCTGTCCGAATCCCCAAATGATGATGCCTACGAAGGCGCACATTCCCAACAGAGTAGCGAGCAATACCGGCTGCAGGATGTTGATGCGCTGCCAGAGCGAGGTGATGATGATTCCGGCAAGCGTAGCCACGAGCGTAGCCATCAGGATAGGGATGAAGACATCCGTAGGCTGGGCTGCTCCATAGGAGGCACGGAAGGCAAGGATGGTGGTAGGGATGATGGTGAGTCCTGAGGTGTTCAGAACCAGGAACATGATCATCGGGTTCGTTGCCGTATCCTTCTTCGTATTGAGCTCCTGCATCTGCTGCATCGCCTTCAATCCGGTAGGCGTTGCCGCATTATCGAGTCCCAGCATATTCGAAGCGATGTTCATGAAGATGCTTCCCATCACCGGATGGTTCTTCGGAATATCGGGGAAGAGACGGGTGAAGACCGGGCTGAGTGCTCTTGCCAACACATTCACAACTCCCGCCTTCTCTCCAATCTTCATGATGCCAAGCCAGAGGGCGAGCACGCCCGTCAGTCCGAGAGAAATCTCGAAGGCATTCTTGGATGAGTCGAAGGTGGAATCTACAATCTTCTGGAAGATAGTCGTATCTCCCATTGCCAATCCGATGAGTGCGAAGATGAACGCAATCACGAAAAATGCTATCCAAATGTAATTTAAAACCATATTCTGTTTATGCTTTCTTAATCGTTGTTATTGCTAGTGGAATTCTTTGTGGATTGCTCTTTCATTTCGAGTAAAGTTCGCTCATATACCTCTTGTAGCTGGTAACTTGCAACACCTAATGGAGTGGTAATGCCTCTTAAAGCCCACTCAACAACAGATGAATCTTTGTCTTTGCATAGCAGAATACCAATGCTAGGGTTATCTCCTTCGTCTTTTAAAAGTTCGTCGGCTGCTGCAACATAAAAGTTAAGTTTGCCAACAAACTCTGGCATGAAATCAACCACTTTTAGCTCAATCACAACATAACATTTGAGTTTGGTATGATAGAATACCATGTCGGGGAAGTATGATTTTCCACTTGGTGTGGTAAGTTCCATTTGTCGCCCAACATAAGCAAAACCTTTGCCCAGTTCGAGTAAAAAACGAGTAATGTTTTGAGCCAGCTTATCCTCTAGGTCCTTTTCCGAGAAGTCGCCAGCCATGGATAAGAAATCTAATTTATAAGGGTCTTTGAGCATCTCGTTAGCCAAGGCTTTCTGTGGCGCAGGGAGTGTGGACTCAAAGTTATTCAAGGCTTTTCCCTTTTGCTCATAAAGATGGGCTTCGATAATATGTTCTAACTCATTACGACTCAAATTGCCTTCAATCACTTGGTTGAGATAGAATATTGCCTCCAATATGGTCTTGCATTTTGAGACAATGACAGTCTGATGCCTCCAGGGTACACGAAGCAAAATCGCAGGCATTGGAACGCTAGTACTTTCTAAGGTTTCTAATTTTGTACCAGCTTGGTACAAAAATTCATTTTGCGAAGAATAGAAGAGATACCACTTGCGTATTTTATAAAGATTTGACCAAGAAAAACCTTCTACATTTGGAAATGCAGAACGCAAGTCCAAACTAAGCTGTTTTATAAAATTAGTGCCCCACTTATATAGCTTTTGCTTGTTACAAATGTCTTCTCCCAAGCTCCAATAAAGCTTGTGCAACTCTTCATTGACTTTGATAGCCGCTTTGAGTTGGGCGATGCGAATACGACCTTTCAAATCGGAGAGCCACTTCACATAGTTGCTATCCGACATAATAGATTCGCTATTCACGAATTGGGGTATGCTATTCTTTTCTGCCATATCGTTTACTCTTCTGTTTTATTTGTTGCTTTTCCAAGCACGGGTGCAAAAGTACAATAAAAATTTCGCATAGCGTGGTTAAATACAGAAAAATCCCTCAGAGAGGGAGGAATTTGATGATTTTTATCCCTCAATGAAGATTTTTTGCTTAAAACTTTTGCTCTTTCAAACATTATTCGTATATTTGCCGATGATTCTGAGTAAGGATCACGACATAATGGAAAAGGCGCATACTTAGCGCTTTGTTCTTGACTTTCTGAAACTTCGCAAACTTCATGCACTGTCAATGAACATAGCAACGGTAGGTGCTCTCGGGATGTGTTAATTCACATTCCTTTACTGGTATGGCTTATTGCGTCAAAGCGATAGGTCTTATATCCGTATAGGGAAAAGTGTATACATATCGGCGTGGGCTTCGACGTTGCTCGTTCAACAGTGCAGGGCAATGCGAAGGCCTCAGAGAGTGGGACGAGTGACGGGTAAGTTCCCACGCTTTTTTATTTTGCCGAAACCGAAATCTTAACCCGCCAAGTCTCGGGAACACCTGGCAAAATGATAATATACCAATGAAACAGAACGATTTTTACTACTTTTGTTAAGCCGAAATCAAGAAATTTCGCTTATGAACCATTATGGACTTGATAGTTTCAAATAGAACCACTATCTTTGTCCCCGACATTTAATAACTTTAAAATAGAATAGCGTATGAAACATGTAAATGCTTATCCTTTTGTTGGTAAGGATTACGAGAAAGGATTCTTGAATAGTGGCAAGAAAGTGTTGTTGTTAGGACTAAGCCATTATAATGAAGAAAATGCTGGTGCTCCTTGTCACCATACATTTACTCAAGAAATTGTGGACGGTTTTGTAAGTGGTGAAGATGCCTCTTTCTATAGAGGCTATACTAGCCAAACAAAGGCTTTGTTGAACAGGGAAATATCTGTAGATGATAGAGAATGCGTTTGGAATCAACTTGCTTTTTACAATTTTATTCAGTTCAATATAGCAAGACCAGGTGTAAAGGATATTTCTGACGAGTTTAATAGCTCTGTTTCGGCATTCAAGGAAATTCTTGAAGAGTTGAAACCTGATGTTATCATAACTTGGGGTTATGGTCTCTTCAATAGACTTTATCCTCTTGGCGAGAAAGATGGTGAGAAACTGTTTCTGGCTAATGGTGATGAGGTTAATACTCGTTGGTTTAGCACTGGCGGCGAAGATAAGGCTCTTATGATTCGCCAGCGTCATCCTTCTCGTGGATATTCTTGGCGAGAATGGGCTAAGGTTTATCAAGATTTGTTTGACAAATAGAAATGTATGGATACAAAGCATAAACGTTGCCCCTATTGTGGGGAGGAAATCCTTGCCGTGGCAAAAAAATGTAGATATTGCGGTGAATGGCTTGATGCTGACACAGAAAAGTCTATGACTCAAAAAGTAGATAGTATAGAGCCTGAAGAGGCAAGCACCACAGTTGATCGTGAGGAGAAAACATCTTTCTGGCGAAAGTCTTGGAAGGTGCTTTCTGCTATACTTGTGGTAATTCTGTTTGTTGGGATAAAAGTAGGACTGAAAGAAGGGGGCAGAGAGCTTGTGAAAGAAGCAGCAAAAGCACAAACTACAAAAGGTGATACTTTATCTGACGAAGCACAAGAAGTATATGCATTTAAAATGCTGAAAGAGGGTGATGACTATTTCTGGTATTTGACGGATGGAGGTGATAATGTGTACGTTTATGACGATGAAACATCATACGAGGATTTTGTCTTTCCTGCAATTGTATCAGGCGAGTTGAAAAGAAGATTGCTTCTGATAATGGAGATGAAGTATCCTAGTAAAACGTTTTGGCATTCTGCAGAGTGTGAACGTCATACCGTTGATGCTTTTAACCAATATGGAAGCTGCGTGATGGAACTTCCGATGAAAGAACGGAAGGAATTGGATGGCGTGGATATAACAGAAGTGATAAACAAAGCATATTACGATTGGAATCCTTTTCTGGTAAGAATCGTAGATAAGGGATATGGCTTCCAAACTTATTGCGTCAGAAAATCTCAAGAGTGGGATGGACAAAGGTTCGTAAGATTTTCGCGAGGAGAAAATGATGGGATAAAGATGGAAATAAATAGTACTAATGCTTTTCTATAAAAAAGGAAAATTATGAAACATATTATTTTACTTATAGTAGCTTTGCTATGTATGGTTGGTAGCAATGCTCAAACGAGAAAGCCTCAAATGAGAAAAATGGGGCAAACGTCTCAAACGGTTAAGGGTAAGACCACTTCTATGGGTAAGAACAATAGAGGTGCAAGAAATAAAAAGTCGGTGGATTCAAATACACTGTTTTGGCAAAGACTTATTGAGAATGCAGCAAAAAATTCAGAACGGGAACGATATGAAATGACCGACAGAGGACGAGTCATGAAAAGTGTGAAGGAAAAATTTAGTGCATGGAATGAGATAAGAGAATTCGAGAAGACTACAGCTTACGAACTGCGTTTACAGCAATCTTCAAAGTTTGTGTTTGACTCCATTTGCTATGACGCAATTAAGGATAGAATGGGGGAAAATTGGAGCTTGGATTTGGAAAAGTATAATGCCGACAAAGAATATTTTCCTATTACATGTAATTTTAATGAAATAAGAGCTACCATATATGTATCTGTGCCTATAGCGGAAGCTCCACAATTTCAAGAGGATTTTAATAGGGGATTTCAGACTGCAGAGCGACTACGTCGTTTTGGCAAGTTCGTTTATGTTCAGAATATGATTTGTCCGACTTCGATACTCGTAAATCGAAAGCCTTATTGGATTATGCGTGGTCATCGTCTGGGGGAAGGGTATTATGGTGAGATAAATGAGGATTTCTTCATAGATGCAGATACAGCAAAGGTAACGTATAAAGATGCAAAGCCTTTGGTCGTAAAATTTAATGATTTGGGGATAAAAAACAAGTACCTTGCAAATTATGTTTATGTTTTTAAAAAAGAGGAACCTGTCAAGCCGATCATGATGTCAATAGATGGCAATTCGGAATTGGTTGATACAGATAAAATTTACGAGCAAGTAGAAGAAATGCCTTCGTTCCCTGGTGGCTCTAATGCCTTATCATCCTTCATTGCGGCTAATCTCAAATATCCTGTAGTTGCACAAGAAAATGGAATCCAAGGTAGGGTGATAGTAAAATTTGTTGTCGATAAAGATGGAAGAATTACAGATGTTGAGATTACAAGAAGTGTTGATCCTTCTTTGGATAAAGAGGCTATGCGAATAGTCAAGGCTATGCCTAAATGGAAACCAGGGAAGCTTAAGGGAAACTGTGTTAGGGTGAAATATACTATCCCGATAGTCTTTGGGCTTTCATAAAATATTCGAGTTTATAACTCTCGATTTACTTAGGGATAAATGGCAATCTTGGAGGGGAAATATCCAAGATTGCCATTAGCCTTTTCCTTATAAATTATCATATAGACTCCTTATCCAACAAGAAATCAAATACGTCCATAAATACGATGCCGTCATCGTTTTGGTATTTCTTGATGAGGTCGCCTGTTATCACATACTTTATAAAACTATCGTCTATACGTAGCAAAGGTAGATATTAGTCTCTATATTTACAATCATAACAGGAAAGATTTTTGCGGATTTCCGCATTTTTCTTTTGCAAAAAGAATACTTTTATTAATTCTATGTAGAATTTTTGCGGATTTCCGCAGTTTTCTTTCGCAGAATTAACGGTTACGGCTTGACATTTTAAGTTCGTTAACTTATAATGGTAAATACAGAATCATCCCTCTCTGAGGGATTTTTCTGCATTTCTATCTTTCTCTTCTCACAAATCGTTTGAGCAGGAAGGTGAGGAAGTAGGGGAAGGTGTAAAACTTACCATTGAAACCGATGTTCTTATTGCAGAGCTTGATGCCGTATCTGATGTCGGGATATTTACCATCTTGTGCTGTTAGCTTGGCGAGCGACTTGGTGGCATTATCCGTGGCTTTTACTTCAACGGGGATGAGCGACTGGGCATCACGAATGAAGAAATCCATCTCTAGGGTAGATTTCTCGTTGCGATAGAAGTAAAGATTATAGCCTTGCTTTACCAGTATGTCTCCAACGATGTTTTCGTAGATGGCGCCCTTGTAGGTACCATAGTTCTTGTTCACTCTGATGTCTTCTTGCGATTCCTCATCTAGCGAGGCAACCAGCAAGCCCGTGTCCTTATAATAGAGTTTGTACGATTTCGGGTCGTAGTTGCCTTTCAGAGGTAAGGATACTTGGGCGAGACAATAGCAAACGTTGATGATACCTGCATCACGAAGCCATTCGATGGTGCCAACGTATTCTCTGTTTCTTGCTCCATGGGCAATCTTGCTTATCTGAAATTTCTTGTTGTCTTGTCCCAGGAAGACAGAAATATGGTCGTACACGTTCTTGATTTTTCCTTTGTCGAGTCCTTGCGCATATTTCGTAATGTCTTCCTCATAGTCAAGAAGAAGCTGGCGCTGTATCTTGAGCGTGCCGCTGAAGTTTCCGTTGCTCACGTACATATTGACTACGGCAGGCATTCCTCCGATGGTCATGTATTCACGGAATAGCCTCTCTAAAATATCCATTTCCATATTAGAAAGTGGTGTGATGGAGACCATCTTTTCGTAAAGGCGTTCTATAAAGGCAGAATCATAACCTTTTGCCCATAGGAATTCCTCGAAATCCATTGAGTGCATCGTGTAGTCTTCCTTATATCCCACGCTGTTCGATTCTATCTCGCGATAATTGATACCCATAAGCGAGCCAGAGCAGATAACATCGTACCTGCCATCTATCTTGAAGGCTTTCAGACTGGTGGCGCAGGCAGGACAATCCTGCATCTCGTCGAAGAAGATGAGTGTGTTACCTGCTTCTATCTTGAGAGAAGGATTGATGAGGGTGAGGTTCCGGATAATGCTGTCTACCTCGTAACCTTCTTCGAAGATTGCCTTGTATTTTTGTTGCAATACGAAGTTGATGGCAACCACATTTTGATAGTTGTCATGGGCGAATTGTAGGATGGAAGCGGTCTTTCCTACTTGTCGGGCTCCCTTCACGATGAGGGGCATTCTCTCCTTATCGCTTTTCCATTCCTTGAGATAATTATCAATCTTTCTGCGCAAAAGCTTCATAATCAATATGTTTATAGTTCTTATTCGAGTGCAAAGATACAACTTTATCACAAAATTCCAAAGGAATTCGGACTGAAAATCACAAAATTCCTATTGTTTTAAGGCGTTTTATCACAAAATTCCATGCTTTTCTCTCTTCGCTATCACATTATTCCCTATTCGTTATACTTTTTTAATCTCTCTTTTTATCCGATTTCAGAAAAAAGATGTACTTTTGCCGATCAATTCATGAAAGACAGGAATTTGGTTATACAAAAACATTATTAAGGAAGCAAAGGACTTCTGTTATATTTTATAGTATGGACAAGAATGAGAGAATATATAACGAGCAAGAGATGCCCGCAGAAACGAAAAAGAATCATTCCGCTGATGCGGATAGAGTAAAGGAAGTATATAAGGTGACGATAGCGGGAAGCATCATCAATGTGGTGCTGCTCGTACTGAAGTTTGCTGCAGGTATTCTCGGACATTCGGCAGCCATGATAGCGGATGCCATCCATTCGCTCACCGATTTCGCTACCGATGTGGTGGTACTGGTATTCGTAAAACTAGGCAATAAGCCGAAGGATAAGGACCATGATTATGGGCATGGCAAATACGAGACGCTTGCTACAGCCATCATCGGTATTTCGCTCTTCGTGGTGGGTGTGATGATCTGTTATTCTGGCGTAACCAAGACTTATCGTGCCATCTGCGGCGAGACATTGCAGCAGCCGGGCGTTGTAGCCTTGATTGCTGCCATCGTAAGTATCGTGATGAAGGAGTGGGCTTATCAGTTTACGGTTAAAGCCGGAAAGAAATATCATTCCGAGGCTGTAGTGGCGAATGCCTGGCATCATCGCAGCGATGCTTTATCGAGTATCGGAACGATGTTCGGTATTGGTGGCGCCATCATCCTGGGAGAAAAATGGGCGGTGCTCGATCCGCTTGCAGCCATCATCGTGAGTGCCTTCATCATCAAGGCCGCCTGGGGACTGGTGATGCAGTCTGTAAAAGAACTGACGGATGCCAGTCTTCCAGAAACTGAGGAAGATGAAATCCTGAAGATTGCAAATGAAGAAGAGGGAGTGGGAGAGATTCATAACCTGCGTACCCGTCGCATCGGAAACAAGATTGCGATAGAAATGCACGTCCGTATGCCGGGTTCTCTTTCGCTTTATGAGGCGCATGAGCATGCTACTCATATAGAAATAAAACTGAAGCAGCACTTCGGTGCAGATACCCATGTGGGAATCCATCTCGAACCGATAAAAGTGAACGGAAAATATCAGAAACCGGAATAACTGAAATAAAAGGAAATAGCCGGAATAAAAGGAAACGAGCCTTGACGGAAGGAAGAAACCTTCATCAAGGCTCGTTTTTTTATTTGATATCCGAATCGTGTTTCGGATATTTATCATCTTTTGGGATGATTATTGTCAGATTATATTATTGGCCGAGATTTACGCTGGCTCCTGCCATAATCCACAAACCTGGCTGCTTAACAGCTGTGAGGTCGTAGTAGCGGTGGCAAGTGATGTTGTCGGCTTTCACGAAGATATTGTATTTCTTCTCGTCCCACATCAGTTTGCAATCTACCTTGGTATATGGATGATAGCCATTCATTCTCTGCTGCCATCTTACGTTCCAGGAAGCTGAAAGCTTGTTCCAAATCTGATGATCCAGTCCGAATACTGCCTTGTGCTTGAGATACTCCAATGCATAGAGTGATTTCAGGATGTTGGTCTCGGTCTTATGATCCTGATAAATGTAAGCATAACCCAACTTGATGCGGGTGATGAAACTGTTTGGTACCAATTCTCTCATGTAGATAGTAGCGTCTACGTTGTAGCCCATGTTGTTGAGCTTTCCGATGTTCATCACGTGATACTTGCTGTCATTCTGCTCGGTCACGGATGTCTGAACCCAGTCAATCATGTTGGTGCCGTGTGCGTAGAATCCGCTTACGGTTGCGGCAAAACCAGTCTGACGATATTGAGTTCCCACCTTGAGGGTTGAGTTCTTCTCCGGGTTTAGGTTGATGTCGCCCTGCTGCACCGCATTACTCATGTATAAATCGGTGTAGGTAGGCATTCTCAATGCCTTGTTCCAGGAAGCGTAGAACTTCCAGTTGTCGTTAGGACGATAACTCATATCTACACCAGGATAGAAACGGAAGTCGTTGTCAAGACCTGTATTCTTGTTAGCCAAGACACCAGCCGACAAGGTGAAGCCGCCGAAGATGAAGTTGTGCTCCAGCATGATGTTGGTATTAGTGCGCTCGCCCTTTCGGGTATATTGACGGTCAGAACCCGAGATATCCTTATAGTCTTTCTCTGCGAGTTCCTCGCCCAATGCAGTAGAGTAGATGCACTCCTTGCTGATGTCGAAACCCACTGCGGTCTTACCCAAAGCCCAAGCCACGTTGGCATTCAGTCCACCACCATAAACATCTAGGTCGTGATAGTTCTCGCCTGCTGCAGCTCCAGCCTTTCCACGAATCATCTGATAGTGATCCTTGAATTTGTTATAATAGAATTGAGGCGCAATCTCCCAGGTCTTCTCCTGGTTGTGCAGACTCAGATTGAGCGAAGCCAGACCGTGGTCTGTCTTCTCATATTGATTGTTATATTTGGCGCTGTAGAAAGTATTGGCACCATAGCTCTGGCTAGCAATACCCAACTGGGCGATGATGTCGAAACGCTGGTCGTAAGAGAAAGAGAGATTGCCGTAGCCCTGTCCCTTCTCGAAGTCGCTGTTCTCCGTGCCGCCATCCGAGCGCTTGTAGCCTCCGCTTACAGAATAAGCCTGGGTCCACTTGCCCGTTTCAAAAGCTGTTTGAATGCGTCCCTGTGCTCCGAAGCTTCCAAAGCTTCCGCCTTCTACACTTGCAGATACCCACTCACTCTTAGCCTTCTTGGTTACGATGTTGATGGCACCATTGAAGGCTGAAGTTCCGAATAAGCGCGATGCTGCCCCCTCGAGCACTTCGATGTGGTCGATGTCAGCAAGAGCTACAGGAAAATCAGAAGCATTGTGACCAGTCTGAGGATTGGAAATGTTGACACCATTCAGGAGAATGGTAATCTGGTCGAAGGTTCCACCATTGATGGAGATATCCGTCTGAACACCAAAGCCACCACGCTGACGGACATCCACGCCGGTAGCTAATTTCAATACATCGTTGATAGTCTGCGCAGCCGCACGATGAATATCGTCGCGGGTAATGACAGACACAATCTTAGGTGACTGTTCTACAGTCATCGGCGCACGAGATCCGGTAACGCTCACCGCATCCAGCTCGTAAGCCTTTCCGCCCTTGTAGAGGGTAGAATCAACCTTGGCTCCCTCTGTGCTTACGCCTGCTGCCTTAGCATGGCTCAGGGTAGCAACGCTGAGTGCACCAACAAGTACCTCTCGTCCCAAAACTGCGAAGAGTGAGTAGCTCTTGTTAGAGAATCGGTTGAACTTCAAGCTGTTGCGCTTGTTGAAAATTGTTTTGTACATTAAATTAAATGTTTATAAATGAATAAAAAATGGAAGCCTTCCGCCTTCCCGGCTTTCGGCATTCGGGGTGCAAAGGTACTGCCTTTTAGGCAACTGACAAAATAAAATGTGAATTATTTTTTCAACAGCTGATGCAAAGTTAATGTAAATCAAGGTCGGTTTCCTACCTCACAAATCGTATTCAATTCAGCCTTCTTGTGGCATAAAAAAGTATTAATTAGGCATAATCCTCAATAGGGTGATGCGATTTTCTTAAAGAAACATTCGCTTTTTCAGATTATTCTTGTATCTTTGCAGTTGATATAGGCAGTATTCAGCAATCAGAATACTGCTGTCGCAATTTTATGGTAATTAGAACTTAAAAAGAAAGGAACAGATAAGATGGAAAAGATCAACGTAAAAGAACTGAATGACAACGTCTTCGAGACTATTGGTAAGGAGTGGATGCTGGTATGTGCCGGTAACAAGGATCATTTCAATATGATGACCGCCTCTTGGGGCTGTTTGGGATGGCTTTGGAACAAGCCGGTGGCTGTGGTCTTTATCCGTCCGGAGCGTTTCACCCACGGCATCATCGAGGAGAATGAGTTCATGACTCTCTCTTTCCTCGGCAACAGCGAGGAGGCTCGGAAGATTTATAACTTCTGCGGCTCTAAGAGCGGACGCGATTTGGATAAGGTGAAGGAAACAGGACTGGTTCCTGTAGAAACTGATAACGGCAGCATCGCCTTCGATCAGTCACGACTCACCCTGGAATGCCGCAAACTTTATAAGGACAGTATGACCGCCGAGAAGTTCCTTGACAAGGACCTGCTCCAGTGGTATGGTGCCAAGGGTGGATTCCACGATGTTTATGTTGTGGAGATTACCAATGCTTATAAAAAGTAAGAATTAAAATATGGCTCAAGAACAAACAGCAATTCGTGAACGCCAGAAAACCAGGCTCAAGGAGCCGGGGCGTTACGTGGTAATGATGTTCAACGACGACTTCACACCGATGGACTTCGTGGTAGAAATCCTCGAATCCATCTTCTTCAAGTCGCAGGCTGAGGCTGAAGCAATCATGCTCAAGGTTCATCACGAAGAGAAAGCCGTGGTGGGCACCTACAGCTATGACATCGCCAAGAGTAAAGTGGAGAAAGCGATGGAGAAAGCCCGTACGCAGAAGTTTCCGCTTAAACTCACTTATATGCCGGAATAGGCGTTGATTTCGGGGAAATATCCCCAATATATGCTAAGAAAAAGAAAGGAAAAAATAGAATGGACAGTATGGGATTGACCCGATATATGAGTGTTCTGATGGACGATGCCATGAAGCAAGCCCGGTTCTTCGACCACGAGTTCGTGATGCCCGAGCACATGCTGCTGGCGTTGCTCAGGCAGTATGCATTCTGTCAGGCGCTGCAGGAAGAAGGCGTAGACAGCCTCAAGATGCACGAAGACTTGGTGGGATGGCTCGCCAAGCAGGAGCGTGTGCCTGAAACCATCAAGTATCTGCCAGAGCCGTCATCGCTCTTCAAAACTATGTTTGGAACGGCGTGCGCCCTGGCTGCTGCTGCCGACAGACAGCTGGTGAATGTACCCCATTTTGTGCAGGCGATGTTTGGCTTGCAGAATTCAGAAGCCGCCTTCCTGCTGTGTAAGAATGTGGGCGACCGGCAGGGCGAGTTCCTGGCGAGCGTTGACAGTTATTATCCTATTGGAGAAGATACTGGAGAGGCTGGCATGGGCATGGGAGCAGACTTTGATGATGACGATTATGCCAACGAGTATGACGACGACGAGGAAGAAGGCAGAAGACAGGTTGTACAGGATTGGCATCAGCTGGTTACCTGTATTTCTGACAAGGTAGAAGAGCACAATCCGCTTATCGGAAGAGAACAGGAACTGGACAGAACCATCCAGGTGCTCTGCCGTGCCGAGAAGAACAATCCGCTCCACATCGGAGAAGCCGGAGTCGGCAAAACAGCTCTGGTCTATGGTCTCGCCAAACTCATCAACGAAAACCAGGTTCCTGAACGCCTCAAGGGGGCTCGCATCTACGGCATGGATATGGGACAGATGCTTGCCGGTGCCCAATATCGTGGCGACTTCGAGAAACGCATCAAGATGGTGATGGAGGGAGCCGTGAAGGAAGGCAACACCATTATCTACATCGATGAGATTCATAATATGATAGGTGCCGGTCGTGGCTCAGATGGCGGACCTGATGCATCCAATATGCTGAAGCAATATCTGGAGGCAGGTGATATCCGTTTCATCGGTTCTACCACCTACGAGGAATATAACCGTTACATGGCTCAGAGCAAGGGCATCGTGCGCCGGTTCCAGCAGATTGACATCAAGGAACCTACCGAGGAGGAGGCTATCAAGATATTGGAGGGCTTGCAGTATAAATACAACAAGTTCCACAATGTAACCTATCGCAAGGACGCCCTGGAATATGCCGTCCGTGCCAGCGCCAAATATATCAGCAACCGCTGTCTGCCAGACAAGGCCATCGACCTGATGGATGAGGCGGGTGCTTATCTGGAAGTGCATCCGGTAGAATCTCGCCAGCGCTCTTATGTTACCAAGGCTATCATCCAGCAGATTCTGATTAAAGTCTGCAAGATTGATGCGGCTGCGATGAAAGATGAGAATAACGATGCTTTGGCTACGCTCCGCCAGCGCATACTCGACAAGATTTACGGTCAGGACAAGGCTGTAGACAAGGTGGTTGAGGCTGTGATGATGGCAAAGGCGGGATTGACAGATGATGACAAACCATTGGCTTCGCTCCTCTTCGTGGGACCTACCGGAGTAGGAAAAACCGAGGTGGCACGGCAGTTGGCCAAGGAACTCGGCATCGAACTGGTACGCTTCGATATGAGTGAATATACCGAGAAGCATACCGTGGCAAAACTCATCGGTTCGCCAGCCGGATACGTGGGTTATGAGGATGGAGGACTTCTGACCGATGCCATCCGCAAGACGCCAAACTGTGTACTCCTGCTCGATGAGATAGAGAAGGCGCATAGCGATATCTACAACATCCTGCTCCAGGTAATGGACTATGCCCGTCTGACTGATAACAAGGGTCAGAAGGCTGATTTCCGTAACGTGATTCTCATCATGACCTCAAATGCCGGAGCACAATATGCTTCACGGGCTAGCGTTGGTTTCAATGGAAACGTAAGCCGTGGCGAAGCGATGCTGGCACAGGTGAAGAAGACTTTCAAGCCTGAGTTTATCAACCGACTTTCCGACATGGTGGTGTTCAACGATATGGATAAGCACATGGCAGAGCTGATTCTTGCCAAGAAACTTCGTCAACTCGATGCGAAACTGGCAGCAAAGGGAGTTACCGTAACGTTAACCGATGCTGCGCGTGAACAGTTGCTGAAATGGGGCTTTACCAAGGAATATGGTGCCCGCGAGATGGACCGTGTCATCGGTAACCGCCTGAAACCGATCCTGATGAAGGCGCTGCTCTTCGGCAAACTCAAGAAGAGTGGCAAGGCGCATGTCGATTTTGACGGAAGGGAACTGGTGATTAATTATTAGAATGAAAGTCTAGTCAAGAAATTCTTGATAAAAGATAAGCGTATGATATTACAGATAGATGATACTGCGGACGAGATTTACTTTCCCGATCCGCATTATGGCGATGAGGATGGATGCTTTGCGATTGGTGGCGATTTGAGTATTGACCGCCTGTTGCTGGCTTATAGCAATGGCATCTTTCCCTGGTATAGTTTCCGTGACCAGCCTGAAATACTCTGGTTCTGTCCGATGAAACGTTTCGTCATCTTCCCTGATGAAATCCACATCAGTCATTCCATGCGTACTCTGATGAGAAAGGGCAGATACAGCATAGGAATCAACGAAGATTTCGATGGCGTGATACGGGGATGCAGCAAGACCAACGGACGGTATTGGGAAGATGGCGCATGGTTGGGCGAGAACATCATCCAAGCATTTACTGCCCTCCATAAGCAGGGCTTTGCGGCGAGCGTAGAGGTATGGGATAATGAAACCGATGAACTGGTGGGTGGACTTTATGGTGTCACCATCGGCAAGGTTTTTATAGGAGAAAGCATGTTCTCCAGGGTTCCGTCAGCTTCTAAGATTGCCCTCATCTTCCTTGCCAGATACTTGCAGGAGCACGGTGGCAAGATGATAGATTGTCAGTTGGAGACTCCTCATCTCAAATCGATGGGTGGCAGATATATTTCTTACGAGGAATATATGAAGATTATGAACGAAGAATAAGAGATGTTCTTCTCGGAATAGAAGAACATCTTCTTTTGAATAAAAAATAAAGGCTAGGTTCCCAGAATCGTGAACCTAGCCTTTGTTATTATCTGGCTTTTTGCTTTTTATTAGAATATCGGTGTGCCGATGCAGCCGTTAGGTGCCTGAATATGCAGCATAGCACAAACGGTAGCGGCAATATCTGTCATATAGTGAGGCTGGGCACTCTCGCCGTGCTGGATGCCCCAACCCATAAACAGGCAAGGAATATGGATATCGTATGGATTCCATGCTCCGTGGGTAGTTCCCTTGCTGCTGTAATAATCGTAGTGACCTGGTTTCAGTACAATCTGAACACCTCCGCTGCGCTCGCGGTTATAACCGTTAATGGCGCGAAACTTCAGCTCTTCAGGGATGCTCTCGATAGAGGTCTTCTCCATGTCGAAGGCATAGTGCACGTCCTTGTCTTTCTTCAGTCTGTCTACTCCCACCTGCTTGATGGCTGCGTAATCCAGACCGAGTTCCTCGATGATGTCTGTATTGAAGAATACCTGATAGTTCATAATGGTCTTTACTAGGTCCTTGTCGGTGTTGAACTTTGTCTTCAGACTCTTGTTCAATTCATCTACCAGTCCCTTCTTGTTCCAGATGCCGGCAGGGATTCGCTGGTCTTGCAGGAAGGTGGCGTTGTTTACGCCTCCATGGTCGGCGGTGAGGAAGGTGAGATAATTTCCCTTGCCCACGGTCTGGTCGAGATAAGCGAAGAAATCTGCCAATGCCTTATCTAATCTGAGATAGCAATCTTCTGTTTCGATGGCGTTCACGCCCACCTGATGTCCGATGTAGTCGGTGCTGGAGCAGCTGATGGTCAGCAAATCAGTATCTGTGTTTCTACCCAGATTTTCTCCCTCAATGGCAGCCTTGGCAATATCGAAAGTCAGGTTGCAGCCGAATGGGGTACTGCGGAGAATCTTGTAACCATGCTTTTTATATAAGGTAGGCAGATCGAGTGGCAATACAGCCTTTTCGCCTTCAACAATTCCATTCTCGTAGTTGTTGTCATCGTTGGTGCTCTCCTTGTAGGAATCGATAGGGTAGAGTGTCTCCCATTTCTGTGAAAGATACTTGTTTGGGAGTTTCTGCTTGTTGAACTTGTTCACCCACTCAGGCAACTTATCCATATAGAAAGTACTGGTGATGAACTTGCCCGACTTGTCATCAAACCAGAAAGCGCCATTGGCGTGATGGCCTGCAGGGAGGATGGATGCTCTGTCTTTCAAGGCTACACCAATCACCTTAGAGCGGTTGTTGGTAGCCAGACGGAGTTCATCGCCGATGGTGGTTACCCACAGATTGCGAGGCGACATCTTGCCAGCCTTGCTGTCAGAACCTACAGGGTTGACGGTATCGTCGGCAGTACAATTCACTACCTTTCCATCCTTCACGAAGTTATTTCCTGCAATTCCGTGGATGGAAGGAACGGAACCGGTCCAGATAGAAGAGTGGCCGATGGCTGTAACCGAAGGGATGTAAGGAATCTTGCAGTTTTCTACGCTGAATCCTTCTCCGAGCATTCTCTTGAATCCGCCTTCGCCGTAGCGGGCGTAGTAGCGATAGAGATAATCCCATCGCATCTGGTCGATAACGATGCCTACAACGAGCTTAGGACGTTGAGGCTGAGCCTGTGCAATGCCGCAGAAGCAGCAGAGCACGAAGATGAGTTTGATAATCTTATTCATAGTCAAAATGTCTTTTTTATACATAACCATTCAGTATTGTATATTAAAATTCGGTTGCAAAGATACAACTTATTTTGGTATTTAACGATAAAAAAGACGATTTTTACCCAAACTTCTCATGGCGTTCAATACAGCCAGTACCGTAACACCTACATCGGCAAAGACAGCCATCCACATGGTGCCGAGACCAATGGTGGCGAGAATCAGTACGGCAACCTTCACTCCGATGGCAAATACCACGTTCTCGTGAGCGATATGAATGGTTCTCCTGGCTATCTTCACGGCAAGAGCAATCTTTCTAGGGTCATCATCCATCAGTACTACATCGGCAGCTTCGATGGCTGCATCGCTACCCAGTCCACCCATGGCAATGCCCACATCGGCACGCTTCAATACAGGGGCATCGTTGATGCCATCGCCTACATAAGCGAGCGTCTTACCTGCCGGTTTTGTCTTCAGCAGTTGCTCTACATGCGAAACCTTGTCGGTTGGCAGCAGTTCTGCGCGGCACTCGTCCAGTCCCAGTTTGTGGGCAACATCTTCTCCCACTTCTCTGCGGTCACCCGTCAGCATTACCGTTTTCTCTATTCCAAGTTCTTTCAGCTCTCTGATGGCATGGGCGCTTCCTCCCTTAAGGGTGTCGTTGATCACAATATGTCCCGCATACTTGCCATCAATGGCGACGTGGATGATGGTTCCCACCTGGTTGCAGTCGTGCCATTGGGCACCGATGCTTTCCATCATCTTCTTGTTGCCCACGCAAACCACCTTGCCGTTCACTTTTGCACGGATACCCTGTCCTGCAATCTCCTCTACATCGGTCACCTCGCAGCCATCTGTTGCTTCTTGCGGAAAGGCAGTACGCAGGGCTGCGCCGATAGGATGAGTGGTGAAATGCTCGGCATGAGCCGCCAAATGCAGCAGAATCTTCTCCTTGTCAGAATATTCGCCAATATGCACATTATCTGCATCGTGGGATGAATGGTCTAGGCAGAAATCATCAGCATGAACAGCTGCCACGGCAAACTCTCCGTGGGTCAGAGTTCCGGTTTTGTCGAACACAACGGTTCCCACCTTGGCTAAAGCATCCATATAGTTGCTGCCCTTGATGAGAATACCGTTCCGGGATGCTCCGCCGATGCCGCCAAAGAAGGTGAGGGGCACGCTGATGACCAGGGCGCAAGGACAGGAAACTACCAGGAATATCAAGGCGCGGTTGAGCCATAATGGGAAGTTCTCGCCAAAGGTTCCTGCACCTACGATTCCTGTAGCTGCCAGGAATGGAGGAATAACCGCCAGGGCAATGGCTGCGAAAACAACGATAGGAGTATAGACTCGGGCGAAACGGGTGATGAAAGCCTCGCTCTTCGACTTGTTCTTGTCTGCACTCTCTACCAGAGAGATAATCTTGGATACGGTACTTTCGCCAAAACTCTTGGTGGTGCGTACACGAACTACTCCTGAAAGGTTGATGCAACCGGACATGATAGTATCGCCTTCATTCAAATCCCGTGGCATACTCTCACCTGTCAGGGCAATGGTATTCAAGGCTGAGCTTCCCTCAACAACAATACCATCCAATGGAACTTTCTCTCCCGGACGGATTACGATAGTTTCTCCTATCTTGACGTCTTCCGGCGAAACCGACTCTACTTTTCCGTTTCTTTCAACATTCGCTACATCCGGTCGGATATTCATCAGATGCGAAATACTGTCGCGGCTCTTTCCTTCCGCATATCCTTCGAAGAGTTCGCCCACCTGAAAGAAGAGCATCACAAAGACTGCCTCCGGGAATTCTGTATCTGATCCTGGGAAGAATCCGATGCAAAGTGCTCCGATGGTTGCAATAGCCATCAGAAAGTTTTCGTTAAACATATCGCCCTTGGCAATACCTTCTGCAGCTTCGCCCAGCGTCTCATGTCCTATCAATAAATAAGGAATGAGATAGACGAGGAGTAACTGCCAGGTAGCCAGACTGTATTCCTTTTCGATGAAAACAGCGATAATCAGGAGGATGATGGTTGCTCCTATCAGAAAGAGTTTAGATTTCAAACCGCCTTCTTTATGGTGATGATGGTGGTGGCAACCGCACCCCTGGTGCTCATGTCCTTCTGTGCCGCATGAGCAGTCATGATGATGTTCATGATGATGTTCGTGAGAATGTTTCATTTCTTCCATAATTTTGCAATACTTTTAGTTCTATATAACCAGGAACATTCAGTTCCTTTTTCTATTTCGGTTGCAAAATTACGAAAAGGTTTCTGCAACTTGGTTGCAAAAGCTCCAGTTGCCCTCTTTTTCTTGCCGGATAAGTTCTGTGCAAAAAGAAAAACAGCGGCCCACGATTGCTCGTAAGTCGCTGTAATAGAAGCGTGGACCAGCTAGGGCTTGAACCTAGGACCTCCAGATTATGAGTCTGTTGCTCTAACCAACTGAGCTACAAGTCCATTGAATTTTTATCAAATTCGAGTGCAAAGATACTAGATTTTGGGCAAATAACCAAATAAAATCTTAAAAATTTTCTTAGAATCAGAAAAATAGCGTATCTTTGCACCAAATTATGTGCGCACACGTGCGTATGTACTTATTAATCGTACAAAAAAAGGAAAAGTATTTCTATTCAGAAATGAACATAGACAAAAATAAAAGAATCGGTCTTACCGATGAACAAGTTAAACAGAGTAGGGAACAGCATGGCAAGAACGTGCTCACCCCTCCTCAACGTACTTCATTATGGAAACTGTATTTGGATAAATATCGCGACCCGATTATCCAGATACTTCTTGTGGCGGCTTTCGTATCTCTCATCCTTGCTTTTATCGAAAAGAATTTCATGGAGACCATCGGTATCTTCGTGGCAGTTTTCCTTGCTACTACCGTTGGCTTCTACTTTGAGCGCGATGCAGCCAAGAAGTTTAATCTGCTTACGGCGCTCAGCGAAGAGCAGCCGGTTAAGGTGCGTCGCAATGGTAAGGTGATGGAGATTCCACGCCACGATGTGGTGGTGGGAGATGTAGTGCTCGTGGAAGTGGGCGACGAGGTGCCTGCCGATGGAGAACTCATCGTCTGCAACGACCTGCAGATTAATGAATCTACCCTTACGGGCGAACCCGTTACCGAGAAATCTCTGGAAGGCGGTGGCGATGGTGCCTATCCTCGCAACATCATCCTCCGTTCTACCATGGTGATGAATGGCAGGGGTGAGTTCGTGGTTACTGCCGTGGGCGATGCTACCGAGATTGGTAAGGTGGCGAAGAAATCTACCGAGCAGACTTCGGTAGAGACACCGCTTCACATGCAGCTCGACAAGTTGGCTAAGATGATTTCCAAGGTAGGCTCTGTAGTATCTGTGGCAGCCTTCTTCATCTTCCTGATTCACGATATCCTCACCAATCCGGCATGGGGTGGCAAGGATTATTTCTATATGGCAGAAATCGTGCTGAAATACTTCATGATGGCTGTTACCCTGATTGTGATGGCGGTGCCGGAGGGATTGCCGATGGCGATTACCCTTTCTCTGGCGCTCAACATGCGAAGAATGCTGAAGTCGAACAATCTGGTGCGCAAGCTCCATGCCTGCGAAACCATGGGTGCGGTTACCGTAATCTGTACCGATAAAACCGGTACGCTTACCCAGAACAAAATGCAGGTGAGTGCCCTGGAACTCAAGCTGGGCGATGAGGCGCTGCTTGATACTGCCATTGCCCTCAATTCTACAGCCGAGTTGAATGATGGCAAACCTATCGGAAATCCTACCGAATCGGCTCTCCTGCTCTGGCTCGATGCCCAGGGCAAGGATTATGAAGAACTCCGCAAGCAGGTGAACGTGCTCAAGCAGTTGCCTTTCTCTACTGAGAGAAAGATGATGGCAACCTTGGCAGAAGTTGATGGCGAGACCTATCTCTTCGTAAAGGGTGCGCCTGAAATCGTGATGAAGAAATGCATCATCGAAGATAGAATGCAGAGACAGTCAGTCGAAGAACTCGATGAGTGGCAGCATAAGGCTATGAGAACCCTGGCGTTCGCCTATAAGAAGATAGAAGCTTCTATCATGAGAACTTCCAGAACCTCTACTGCCGAAGTGGTAGCACTTCTCGATGCCAACGACCTTCAGTTGCAGGCCATTGCAGCCATTGCCGATCCTATCCGTCCGGATGTTCCTGCTGCCGTGCAGGAGTGCCGCCATGCGGGTATCGAGGTGAAGGTGGTTACGGGTGATACGGCTGCCACCGCCTTGGAGATAGGCAAGCAGATAGGTGTCTTCGAAGATGAACCTGAGAATATCGGAGCAGATGGCTCTCTGACCTCGCTCGACCAGCAGATGATTACGGGCGAACAGTGGGAGGCTCTTTCTGATGAAGAGGCTTACGAACGGGCAAAGGATATCCGTGTGATGAGCCGTGCCCGTCCTACCGATAAGCAGCGACTGGTGGCCATGCTCCAGAAGCGTGGCGAGGTGGTTGCAGTAACAGGCGACGGTACCAACGATGCTCCGGCGCTTCACTATGCTCACGTGGGTTTGTCGCTGGGTTCGGGAACTTCCGTAGCTAAGGAGGCTTCGGATATGACCCTGCTCGATGATTCCTTCAAGTCTATCGCCAACGCCGTGATGTGGGGACGCTCGCTCTATCGCAACCTGCAGCGCTTCCTCTTCTTCCAGTTGGTAGTAAACGTGGTAGCCCTCCTGCTGGTGCTTGGCGGCTCAGTCATCGGAACCGAGATGCCTCTGACGGTTACTCAGATTCTCTGGGTGAACCTTATCATGGATACCTTCGCAGCCTTGGCACTTGCCTCATTGCCTCCATCTCACGAGGTGATGAAGGATAAACCACGCAAGGCATCCGATTTCATCATCAACAAGAGCATCGGTTTCGGCATTCTGTTCTGCGGCATCGTCTTCTTCCTCGTTATGTTTGCCCTGCTGGTTTACTGTGAGCGCAGAGGCAAGGGTGGAGTAGATGTGCATGAGCTGACCATGTTCTTCACCACCTTCGTGATGATTCAGTTCTGGAACCTCTTCAATGCCAAGGCGCTGATGAGCCATCATACTGCTTTCCGCCATTTCCTGAAGGATAAGGGAATGATTCTGGTGCTTGTACTGGTATTGGTGGGTCAGTGGATTATCGTAACCTTTGGTGGTGAAATGTTCCGCACCACACCATTGTCGCTCCACGAGTGGCTGCTCATCATCGGCTCAACCTCCGTTGTACTTTGGGCGGGCGAGCTGTGGAGAACTTTTAAGAGAATGATAGCAAAGAGAAGATAATCCATCGGAGTTCTTCTTCTGATATGAATGTTAAAGACAGTCCTTATGAATACAATACATTATAATGATATCGTGCAGTTGCCGCCTTGTGTGGCAACCATCGGTTTCTTCGATGGGGTGCATCGGGGACATCAGTTCCTGATTCATCATCTCGTAGAGATGGCACGAAAGGAAGGCTTGCAATCCACCGTCATCACCTTCGATGCGCATCCCCGCAAGGTATTGCAGGCAGATTATCAGCCAGAGATGCTGAGCACACTCGACTCCAAGCTGCTGCTGCTTTCGAAGACGGAAGTGGATAATGCTGTGGTGCTGCATTTCGACAAGGCGATGGCTGCCATGTCGGCAAGAGAGTTTATGCAGCAGGTGCTCCACGACCATCTCAACGTAAGGAAACTCTTCATCGGCTACGACCATCGCTTCGGTCACAACCGCGAGGAGACTTTCGAAGATTACGTGCGCTACGGCAAGGAGATGGGCATTGAGGTAATCAGGAACGAAGCCTTCCAGATAGATGGCATCAACATCTCTTCTTCCGTCATCCGCTCTTTCCTGAAAGAGGGAGAAGTGGAGATGGCAGCCCGGTGCCTCGGTTTCCCTTATACCCTCATCGGAAAGGTGGTGAACGGATATCACGAAGGCAGAAAGCTCGGCTTCCCTACAGCCAATCTCGACATCTCTCACTTCGGACAGCTGATTCCTGCCCCTGGTGTCTATGCCGTAAGGGTAAGACTGGAGAATACGGTGGTATGGAAACGGGGAATGATGAATGTGGGCAATCGCCCAACCTTCAATGGCAGACAACTGACGCTAGAGACGCACATCTTCAATTTCGACGGGGATATTTATGACCAGCTCTTGCTCGTAAGCTTCGTGAAGCGAATAAGGGGCGAACAGAAGTTTGACAGTCCCGAGGAGTTGGCGGCGCAGCTGAAAGAGGATGAGCAGACCGTGCTGGATCTCTTTGAAAAGGAAGCGGAATGATAGCGAGAATGCTATTAACTATAAACGATTAATTATAAACAGTAAAAGCAATGGCAAAGATTAATTTAAAGAGAGGTTTGACGGATATCGTCCTCTACCTGATTATATTTATAGTAGTACAGATTATCGTGATGTATGCTGGCGTAGGAATCTGGGCGGGCATTAAGGGCGAAGGTTACCAGGCAACGCTCCTGGCTATCAGTTCGGGCAGCAATCCTATCCTGACGGCGCTTACCTCAGCGTTCAGCAACGTTATCACCCTCGTCATCTTCCTGAAGACGAAGTGGACACCGCTGACCCGCGATTATCTGCTTTCCAAGCCTTGGGCAACGCTTCTCTGGGTGGCATTGTTCACCCTGGGAACCATCATTCCTCTGGGGTTCATATATGAGCAGATAGGCATCGAGATGGACGAAAATACCGAGCAGATATTCGCATCGCTCATGAAGGAGCCTTGGGGCTATGTGGCTATCGGCGTTCTGGCGCCTTTTGCTGAGGAGGTTGTGTTCCGTGGAGCCGTTCTCCGCACTCTGCTGGGTCTTATGAGCAAGAAGAACCATTGGGTAGCTATCATGATTTCGGCTGCCATCTTCGGTCTGGTTCACGCCAACGTAGCGCAGTTTGTCAATGCCCTCCTGCTGGGCTTACTCCTGGGTTGGATGTATTATCGCACCAAGAGTCTTGTTCCGGGCATCCTGCTCCACTGGGTGAATAATACGATGGCGTATGTCCTGTCCAATATCATGCCTCAGAGCGATGGCAAACTCATCGACCTCTTCCATGGCGATGAGAAAACCATGTATTATGCCGTAGGTTTCTCTCTCTGCATCATGATTCCAAGTTTCATACAGCTGGTTATCAGATTAAAGAAGGTGAAGGCTTAAGAGATAAATAAACGAGTAAAAAGGTTACCTGGATGGGTAGCCTTTTTTCAGATATATAACCGGATAGATAAGTAGATTTTATGAAGATTATAGAAAGCAGTATCATAGGAAAGAAGAGCCCTGAGGCTTGTGAGGATGGAATGGTAGTTACCGATGATTTCATCGCTGTGATTGATGGCAGTACGAGCAAGACGCCGAAGCATCTCAATCCTGATATGAAGAACGGAAGATATGCCATGATGCTTATCTCGGAGTATATCTGGGAGGAACTGAAGGCGGATGCCTCGGTAGATGATTTCTGTCAGGGCGTAACGGCGTATATATATAATAAGGTGTATGAAAAGCTTGGGGTGGAAGAGCGGTTGAAGGAGCATCCGGAAGAGCGGCTTACCGCCTCGGCTATCCTTTATAGCCGAACAAGGAATGAAGTATGGATGGTGGGCGATTGCCAGGCAATCATCGATGGCAAGCTTTATGAGAACGGCAAGCCTTATGAGCAGGAGATTGCCAGAAAGAGGGTAGAACTGATAGAGCAGGGCCTTTCGCCTGCTGAGGCTAGAAAGCAGATAGAGCCATTGCTTATCAAGGCGATGCTTTCGGGGCAGAACCAGACCTATACGGTTATTGATGGATTTCCTATCTATCGGGAGGGAGTGAAGGTTGTCTCCGTTTCAGTTTCTAGTTCTGTTCAGGATTCTGTTCCAGCATCAGATTCAGTCCCTTGCTCTGACTCCGCTTCTGCATCAGATACAATTCCATCTTCTTCCTCCGAGATTGTATTGGCGAGCGATGGATATCCGTTCCTGAAGCCAACCTTGGCAGCGAGCGAGGCGGCATTGGCAGAGCAGATAGCCAACGACCCTCAGAACATCCGTTCCTTTATCGCCACCAAGGGCATCGTAGAGGGCAGTAAGAGCTTTGATGATAGAACTTATATTCGATTTGTTTATTGCCAGTAAATAAAAAACCGCAGATTTATTTATTGGCAATAAACAAAAATGGCTGATTTCGCCAGAAAAAAATAACAAGTAATGGCAAGGATTTCTATCCGGCAAGCGATGTATTCCCAAAAAGAAAACGATGACTTCTGCACCGAGAAACGGTGAGTTCTGGAGGAGAAAACTATGTTAACAAAAGGGGCAAAGGGTTAACAGGTTAACAGTTAACAGCTGTTTTTTGCATCCTCCCCCTCTCCCATACCTTATATTATATATAAATATATATACTTATTATTATATGTGAGTGGGGGGAAGTATACATTCTGGGCTGTTAACTGTTAACTCTGTTAACCCCCATCTGGAAAAATAACCTCTCAAACGCTCCTTCTTAAACAGGTTAAGTGTCTTATATTGAGGTAAGTAAGAGTCATCAATGATGACCGGAAGGAGACTTAAATGAAGCTTCGCAGTAGCAATAAATTGAGCCACTTGTGTATCCTTTATCATACGCTTGCGTGCAAAATATATAAAATAAGTAAGGGCTGCCAGTACATCCTGGCAGCCCTATTACGTTAGTATGTTATGAAAAATTTGAGAGAATTGAAACTTCACAGCTTCAGAATTGTTTTACTAAACATGATTTTTTATAGAGAAAGCATAGAAATAATCTACTTTAATAACGTTGGAGACGTTGTTGGAGTGCTTACCTGATCGATGCCTGTGCGTTGCATAGAATCAACCGAAGCAGAATCTCCCATGGCTACGGACACGCCCTTGCCACTCTTGATGTATCCTACGTTTTCAACAGAATCAATGTCATTGCTCTGGAAAGGAACTTGAGCTGCATTGCCCAATGTCAGGATGATAGCTACCACGGCAGCAGCCTTGAAGAGAGGCTTCAGACGCTCTGTCAAAGAAATCACCTTTGCCTTGTTAGGCTTCTTGGTGTATTCGTCCTCAATCATCGCCATCATCTTCTGGTCGAAGTCATCACCCAGCGCCTCTTGCTTAGCCTCGCCCATCTCGTAAGAGAAGAGCGCTTGGTATGGTTTCAGCTCGGCAGGCAACTCGTCCTGGCTGAAGAATGCACGGAGAATCTCCTCTTCTTCGAGAGAAGTCTCGCCCTTCCAGTAGCGATCCAAAAGTTGGTTGATGTACTTATAATCCATATCTGTCGAATTGTTGAAATCTTTGTTTGACTGTTTGACGAGCCCTGAAGATGTTCACCTTAACCTGGTCTTCCGTGATGCAGAGGATGTCTGCTATTTCCTTGTAGGACTTTCCTTCGATGTCTCGAAGCTGCAGACAGCTGCGCTGCTTTTCAGGCAACTCGTCGATGATATTCCTTACGATGTCCAGTTTGTCTTTCTGAATCATCCTTTCTGAGGGGGTAGAAGTGTTTTCGTCTAACCTTTCTGTATTCTGCTCTTCCAGCGAATCATTCTGATTTTCCATCTTCTTGATGCGGTCGAGCGAGAGGTTGCGAGCGATGGTGAGGCTGTATGCCTCGATGGAGTCAAGCTCCTGCCATCTGTCGCGGGCGTTCCAGACTTTAATCAGCGTATCCTGCACAACGTCTTCCGCTTCCTCCCGGTTGAGAGTAATGCGAAGGGCCAGCCTGAAGAGTTTGTTCTTCAGCGGCAAAACATCGTTCTGGAAACTGATTTCTTTCATCCCTCTATAATTAATGACGACTATGCTATAAGAAAGTTACAACCAATCTTAATTTATTTCTATTTTTAACTCTTGTTAAGAAAAAAGGTGATGAATTCTTCACTCTTCACTCTTCGTTCTTCACTTAATCACCGTTCCGTGCTTTCCGTCGATGGCGGTAGCAAGGGTGATAATCACCTCTTTCACACCAGCATCGATGGCTGCAAGCGCATTCTCCAACTTAGGAATCATGCCGCCTGCCACGGTACCATCTGCTTTATATCTCTCAAAATCGGCATGGGTAATCACTGGAATCACGCTGTCGTCATCCTCAGGATTACTGAGCACGCCTTTCTTTTCAAAACTATATATCAATGTCACATCGTAGTAAGGAGCCAGAGCCTTGGCAGTCTCGCTGGCTATGGTGTCGGCATTGGTGTTGAGGATGTTGCCCTTGCCGTCATGGGTCAATGGAGCCATCACTGGAGTAATACCTTCATTAATAAGGGTCTGGAGCATCTTGCCGTTGGCACGCTCTACATCGCCCACGAATCCGAAGTCGATACCGTCCTTCAACGGACGCTTGTGACTGTGGATTACGTCCATATCAGCACCGGTCAGACCGAGAGCATTCACACCGTTAGCCTGGAGCTTGGCAACCAGGTTCTTGTTGACCAGACCGCCATAAACCATTGTTACCACTTCCAGCATGTCTGCATCAGTGATGCGGCGGCCGTTCACCATCTTGCTCTCGATGCCGAGGGCTGCGGCTACCTTAGTGGCACGGCGGCCACCGCCATGTACCAATACTTTCTTGCCAGGAATGGCTGCGAAATCCTTCAAGAGCTGTGCCAGCTGCTCGCTGTCTTCAACGATGGCACCGCCTACCTTTACTACTGTTACTTTTTCCATCTTTAAGTTTAGTTTATAGTTTATAGTTAATAGTTTATAGGGCAATCTTGCTGTAAACTATTAACTATCAACTGTTAATTCTTACTGAAGATATGTGTATCCGAAGAGACCATTTCTATAGGTGCCCAGGAATTCCTTGCCCTCATCGAGCGAAATCTTACCTTCCTTCACACTCTTGGTTACCCACTGCTCCAACTGGCGGACGAGTTTCTTCGGATTGTACTGTACGTAATCCAATACCTCCTCTACGGTCTCGCCATCGAATATCTGGTCGATGCTATATTTGCCGTCCTTTACAGAGATGTGGGCAGCATTGGTGTCGCCGAAGAGATTGTGCATGTCGCCCAGAATCTCCTGATAGGCACCAACGAGGAATACACCGAGATAATATGGTTCGTTCTTCTTCAATGGATGAAGAGGAAGAACGTTGCCGATATGTCCGTCGGTAACGAAGTTGGCAATCTTTCCATCGCTGTCGCAGGTGATGTCCTGCAAGGTAGCGTTGCGGGTAGGACGCTCGTTCAGACGCTGGATAGGCATGATAGGGAAGAGCTGGTCGATAGCCCAACTGTCTGGCAGGCTCTGGAACAGAGAGAAGTTGCAGAAATACTTGTCGGCAAGAATCTTATCCAATCCTCTGAGTTCTTCTGGTACATGCTTCATGTGCTTGGCAAGATTGTTGATCTCGTGGCACACGCTCCAGTACATTGCCTCAATCTCTGCACGGGTCTTCAGATCTACGATGCCGTGAGAGAAAAGCTGCAATGCCTCTTCGCGAATCTGCTCGGCATCATGCCAGTCTTCCAGCATGTTGCGAGGATTCAGGTTGTCCCATATTTCATAAAGATCCTTCACCAGCTGGTGGTCAGTCTCCTTCGCCTCAAACTCCTCTGGCATTTCTGGCAGGGAAGCTGTCTCCAAGACATCGATAACCAAGACTGAGTGATGGGCAGAGAGCGAACGGCCGCTCTCGGTGATGAGGTTAGGGTGCTCGATATTGTTCTTATTGGCTGCATCTACGAATGTATAGACACAGTCGTTCACATACTCCTGGATAGAGTAGTTTACGGAACTCTCGCTGCTTGAAGAGCGGGTGCCGTCGTAATCTACACCGAGTCCGCCACCGCAATCTACGAAATCTACATTGTAGCCCATCTTGTGGAGGCTAATATAGAATTGGGCTGCCTCACGGAGAGCAGTCTGAATGCGGCGAATCTTGGTAATCTGACTTCCGATATGGAAGTGGATAAGGCGCAGATAGTCGTGGAACCCCATCTCGTCTATCTTCTTGAGGGCTGTGAGCAGTTCTGCGCTGGTCAAGCCGAACTTAGATGCATCGCCGCCGCTTTCAGCCCATTTGCCTGAGCCTGAAGAAGCCAGTTTGATGCGGATACCGATGTTTGGCTTTACGTTGAGTTTTTTGGCTACCTTTTCGATGATATCCAGCTCATTGAGCTTTTCTACTACGATAAAGATGCGCTTGCCCATCTTCTGAGCCAGCAAGGCAAGTTCGATGTAGCTCTCGTCCTTGTAGCCGTTACAGATGATGAGCGAGTCGCTCTGTGCCTGTACGGCGATGACGGCGTGGAGTTCAGGCTTAGAGCCAGCCTCCAGTCCGAGGTTGAACTTCTTGCCGTGAGAGATAATCTCCTCAACGACCGGCTGCATCTGGTTCACCTTAATAGGATAGATGACAAAGTTTTCTCCCTTGTATCCATACTCTTCCTTTGCCTTTTGAAAACAGCTGGCTGTTTTCTCGATGCGGTTGTCGAGGATGTCTGGGAAACGGAGCAGTACGGGAGCGTTGATGTCGCGTAATGCCAACTCGTCCATGATGTCGCGCAGGTCTATCTGCGTGTTGTCCTTGCATGGAGTTACATAGACATCACCCTTGCCGTTGATGCCAAAGTAAGAAGTACCCCAACCACAGATGTTGTAGAGCTCCTTCGAGTCTTCAATAGTCCATTTCTTCATTTTCTAATCTTGCTTGCTGGAAATCAGTTTTGTTTGTTACCTTTATTATATATTACTTTATTAGATACGGCTATATGTTCAGCAGGTCTCTGATCTGCTGAACAATAGCGTTGATTTTATCATAATTGTCCATCACGTTGATATCGATGATATGTTTTGCCTTCTCGTAGTAAGGCTCTCGAAGTTTCAGCTGCTCATGGATAAACTCGTCTACCTCTTCCGGTGTTTTGTTGAGCAGCAGAGGGCGCACGCCTTTGCCCATCTTCAGATGAGCGTGAAGGGTCTCTGGAGATGCCTTCAGGTAAAACGTTTCGCCAAGTTGGTTCATGTAGTCCATATTGTCGAAGAAACATGGTGTTCCTCCTCCGCAACTTACCACTACATTTTCAAACTCTGCCACTTCGTGTAGCATATTGTGCTCTATCTTGCGAAATCCCTCTTCTCCAACTTCATCGAAGATCTGTTTAACGGTTTTGCGCATTCGGCTCTCGATATACCAGTCGAGATCGTAGAACATAACGCCAAGGTCTTTGGCGAGGGCTTTGCCGACCGTTGTCTTGCCGGCGCCCATGTATCCTATGATGATGATTGACTTCATTTTCTTCTGTTTCTATGTCAATGAGGCATGTTTATGATTTCTTTCTGCCTCTAGCCTTTGGTTCTGGAGCAGCTTTGATAATTTCCATACACTCCTCGTATGTAAGCTCCTCTGCACTCTCATGTTTTGCCTTTGGAATGCGGTAATTCTTGCCGTCGTAAGCAATGTATGGACCATACTTGCCATTGAGAATTTCCATCTTATCGTCCTCATCGAAAACTTTGAGATGGCGCTTCTCTTCGGCTTCGCGCTTTTCCTTGATCAGTTCGATGGCTCTATCCAGTGTGATGGTCAGCGGATCATCCTCCTTTGGAATAGAAACATACTTGCGGTTATGGAGGATGTAAGGGCCGTATCGGCCAGAGCCAACTGTTACAGTAATGCCTTCATAATCACCGAGTTCTCTTGGTAGCTTGAAGAGTTCTAAAGCCTCTTCCAGGGTGATGGTTTCGATGCTCTTGTCTGATGGCAATTGGGCAAACTGAGGCTTGTCTTTGTCTTCTGCAGAACCAATCTGTACCACTGGTCCAAAACGGCCAATCTTGACGAATACTGGCTTTCCGGTCTTTGGATCATTTCCGAGATTGCGCTCGCCGGCTTTGTGCTGGTTGCGGGCTTCCAGGACTTCCTTCACTTCAGGCTCAAAGCCCTTGTCGAAATCCTTCATCCAGTTGGTCCATTCGGTCTTTCCTTCTGCAATATCATCAAACTTCTTCTCTACGTCTGCCGTAAAGTTGTAGTTCATGATGTTCGGGAAGTTCTCCATCAGGAAATCGTTTACTACGATGCCGATATCAGTAGGCAGAAGCTTGCCCTTTTCAGAGCCTGCCATCTCTTTCTTCAACTTCTGGGTTATCTTGATGCCCTTCAGAGAATCTATGGTAAATGTGCGCTCTTCACCCGTCTTGTCACCCTTTACTACGTATTGACGCTGCTGGATGGTACTGATAGTTGGAGCATAGGTAGATGGACGGCCGATGCCGAGATCTTCCAGTTTCTTCACCAGACTGGCCTCTGTGTATCTTGCAGGAGCCAGAGAATACTTCTCTGTAGCAAGGATTTCTCTGCGCTGCAATTCATCGCCTTCTTTCAGGGCTGGAAGAATGTGGGAAGAATCCTCAGCATGCTCTTCATCGTCGGTTGACTCGAGATAAACCTTGAGGAAACCATCGAATGAAACAACCTCGCCGGTAGCAACAAACTTTTCGCTTGTGTTGCCGATATTGATGTTGATAGTTGTCTTTTCGAGTTGTGCGTCAGCCATCTGAGATGCGATGGTACGCTTCCAGATGAGTTCGTAAAGGCGCTTCTCCTGAGCGGTTCCTTCGATGGTTGGTTCATTCATATATGTAGGACGGATAGCCTCGTGCGCTTCCTGTGCACCCTTTGAACTGGTGTGGTAGGCACGAGTCTGGCTGTATTCCTTGCCATATTCTCTGATAATCTCATCTTTGCTGGCGTTGGAACAGAGCGTAGAGAGGTTTACGCTATCGGTTCGCATGTAAGTGATGCGTCCGCTTTCGTAAAGTTTCTGGGCTATCATCATGGTCTGTACAACGGTGAAACCAAGCTTGCGTGCTGCCTCCTGTTGCAGAGTAGAAGTAGTAAAAGGTGGTGCAGGAGAACGCTTTAAAGGCTTTTTGGTTACAGATTCAACCATAAACTTAGCGTCTTTACACTTCTCAAGGAAAGCTTCAACCTCTTCGTGGGTATTGAAACGCTGGTCCAGTTCTGCCTTTACCTCTGTTGCATTGCCGCTGTCGCTGATCAGGGCGAAAATAGCGGTAACGCGATAGTATGGAACACTCTGGAACTTCTGGATTTCACGCTCACGTTCTACTATCAGACGGACAGCAACACTCTGTACACGACCTGCAGAAAGGGCTGGCTTAACCTTTCTCCACAAGATAGGAGAAAGCTTGAAACCTACCAGTCGGTCGAGTACACGACGTGCCTGCTGGGCATTCACCAGGTTCATGTCCAGATGGCGTGGGTTCTTGATTGCGTCAAGAATAGCCTGTTTGGTAATCTCGTGGAAGACAATACGGTTTGTCTTCTCCTCATCCAATCCCAGTACTTCGCAAAGGTGCCAGCTGATGGCTTCTCCCTCGCGGTCCTCATCGGATGCTAACCAGATTTTCTTGGCTTTCTTCGCATTCGTTTTCAATTCTGTAACGAGTTTTTTCTTTTCCTCTGGAATCTCATAATCAGGTTCCATGGTTTTCTCGTTTATACTAAGTTCCTTCTTCTTCAGGTCACGGATATGACCGTAAGAAGACATAACCTTATAGTCCTTACCTAAAAACTCTTCGATCTTTTTAGCCTTCGCAGGGCTCTCGACGATTACTAAATTCTCTTGCATAAGCTTATACACAATTTTTTCGGTTGGCAAAAGTAAGTAAACTTTTTGCTTATACCTTATTATATGGTGTTTTTTTTGGTTTTTTTAATGTTTGGGAGCCATATTTGGCTGTATTGAACCCTTTTTACCCCAATTTTGTTTCCAAATAACGATGGAGCCCCTTGCGTATGGAATCGAATGCAAACTCATCAGGATTGAGTCTGCTCAATGGTATCCAGAATGATTCTTCAGCATCGTCCATTGCTTCTATATGAGTGTCGTCTTTCACCTTCACTTCATAGAACATATCGAGGGTATGAACCATGAAACCTGAGTAAAGGTAGAGATTTGGGTAGCTGAACTGATACTTAACGTCAGTTGCATCCAGTCCGGTTTCCTCTTTTACCTCTCTTGCTATACCTTCTTCACCTGTTTCATCCATGTCGACGAAACCGCCTGGCAAATCGAGTGCTCCCTTGGCTGGGTCTTTCTTGCGCCTTACTGCCAGGAGCTCTTCCTTACTGTTGAGTATGAGAGCTACCGTAGCACTGCTTGGATTGAGGTAATAAGAGAATCCGCAGTCCTTACACTTCTTGCTCTTGATGTTGTTGATTTCGAAATGATTAGAGCCGCAAACCGGGCAAAACTGAAACTTATCTAATACGTGACTCATTTATGATTAATGTATAATGGAAAAGAATTTATCATCATGTTATAATCGAAAAGCGGCCGGTCTTTGACTGCTGAACAAAGATCGGCCGCTGGTTATCTGATATTTACCAATTATCTGTACGGAATGGGAAGAGAGGCAGGTTGCCTGCATTTGCCATATTGCCGAGCTGGAAGTTGCGGAAACAGTAGCGAAGGGCTACTGGTTTCTTTACCTCAGGACTGGTTACGATGACGCACTCATTCCAAGGATCGTTGCCTTCCTGCCAGAAGTGCTTGGCTGTAGCCTTATGGAATACCTTATCTTCGCCTGCAACTTCGAAACCTTCGATACCTTCAAAGCGGTTGTAGGCTCCGTAGGTGTTGTCGAAATGCACCTTTACTGTATCACCTACAATCTTCATCTCCTTGAAGGTCATGCTCTCGCTGAAGAGTCCCTTCATGCCATAGGTCTTGCTGAGTGCCTGGAGTGCAAGACGTTCGCCTACAGGCTGTTTCTGACATGGATGAATCTGCTCAACCTCGTATGGGTAAACCAGGTCTTCGGTACAGACGATGCCGCTGTTTGGAATCACCTTGGCTGCATTGAACTGCTGTTCACGGAGCTTAGGTCCCCAATCGCCATTTACGTCGCCATTATGATAAGGTGCAATCTGTACGAAATAGAATGGCAGTTCGCCCTGCTTGAAGTCTCTGCGCCACTGGGCAACGAGGTCGGCAAGACGTTTGGTATACTGGCCGTCCGGGTCGCCCACGTTAGAACATCCCTGATAGAAGAGAATACCCTTTACGCTATAGTTGAGGATAGGGTGGAAAGTTCCGTTACCCCAGAGAAGAGGGTAGAGGAAATCCCACTTAAACTTAGGGTTCTTGGTCATCTTTACAGAGTCGAGCTCTTCCTTGGTGTTCTTCTTCAGGTAGTCGCGGTCGAGCCAGCTTTCTACACGGCTTCCACCCTTGTTTGCCATGACCAGACCTACCGGAATATCAAGAGTCTTGTTTACTACCTGTGCAAAGAAGTATCCTGTAGCAGATGCATCGCCTACGGTTTCCGGGTTAACCTCCTTCCATTCGCAGTTGGCATCATCTAACGGCTTACTGCTCATTACGCTAGGAATCTTTACGTAATGTATGCCTTTGTACTGGTTTGCTTCTAGCACCGCCTTGTTGTAACCTTCTACAGGGCAGTTGCCAAATCCTTTTACAGGCATCTCCATGTTGCTCTGACCTGCACAAACCCATACTTCTCCTGCCAGCACATTGTTGAGAGTGGTCTTTTCGCCATCATCGAAAGTGATGGAGAGTGGGGTGTAGCTCGCCTTCGGGGTTTGTACTTTGATAGCCCATTTGCCATCCTTTCCGGTCTTGGTAGAATATTTCTGCCCAGACCATGAGGTGGTTACCTCTACGGTGGTTCCTGGTTTGTCCCATCCCCAGAGGCTAGCCTCTGTGTTTTGCTGTAAAATCATGTTGTCACCCAAGATGTGTGGCAACTTTACTTTAGCCTGCGCTCCTATTGTGATAAGCCCCAAGGCTGCCATTGCTAAAAATTTCTTATTCATTTTTTAGGGTTTAAAAGTTTATCGTTTTTTGTTCTTAAGTTCCTTGTATAGTTCGTATTCTGATATTGCCATCTATGTTATCATGAAAGCAGATACAGAACTGACGTTAAAGAATAAGAGTTAGAAGCTGGAAGATGAAAAACCGAAACTGTTCTCTCCAAACTTCTAACTCCTGGTTATCTTAAAGAAGGTTCTTGATGGCTGCCTCTATGTCCTTAATCTGTGCATCACGTGCCTGCAGGGTGTTGGTGCGGTCGATCAGGAAGAAGGTAGGAATGCTCTGGACATTGTAGAGAGTCAGACTCTTGCCCTGAATGCCATCTTCATCGCGTACGCAAATCCAAGGGATGGCAGCGGTAGAGGTCTTCCAGAAGTGCTCGTCAGGGTCTACTGATACCTGATAAATCTCTAGTCCGGCTGCATGATACTTGTTGTAGAGTTCACGCAACATCATGATGCGCTTGGTGCTCTCTTTGCTGGCGAAGAGATGGAAGTCGAGCAGTACCACCTTGCCCTTGAGGTCGGAGAGGCGGCGTACCTGTCCCTTGTTGTCCTGAAGTGCAAGTTCGATGCATCCGTTTACGCTCACCTTGCTGGCCTCAATCTGCTGCTGTGCCATCTGGTTCTCGATGATGCGGATGTCCTTCATTCCCTCAATGGCGATATTGTGGAGGTTCTTGCCACGCTCAGCGCCAGGATAGTAGGTATCCCAACTGGTTGCTACGGCAGCAAATACCTTCACGTCGTCTTTGTTGTTGCGAGGGTTGAAGATAAGCGTATTCACATTGCCCAACTGTACAGTTTGGAAGAGCGCATAGTAAGCGTATGCCTTCATTGGCTCCTTGAAGATGTAGTTGGTCTTGATGTCCTGTTTGTAAGCCTGGAGCATGCGGCCTACGATGGATTCGATAGAATCGTTGCCGATGTTAGGATCTTTCACGAGCCCGTTGATATTGCTCTGGAGAGTCATCTGCTTAAGAGACAACTCCTTGATCTTGTTGCAGTTTTCAGAACCTTCCACTTCGTATTTGAAGCTCATCTGCGGATAAGCCGCCTTTACCTTGACGGTTTCTGTAGAATCAATGGAAAGGTTGATGGTTTGGTTGGCGATACGTAAGCGGTAGAACTCTGGGGTAACAGAGTCCATGGCAGCCTCGTCGAAGGCAAAGGCACCATCCTCGCCCAGTTTCACAGAGTCGATTTTCACAGGACCGTTCAGGCTGATGTTCTCCAGATAGAGCATAGAGTCCTGAGCCTCTGTGATATTGCCGTTGATGTGGAATTTCTTGTTGTTACAAGAAGTCAAAGCCAGTGCAGCTACCATAATCGCTGCCACTGAAAAGAGTCTAGTTATCTTCATGAATTTTATTATTTTGCAAAATTATCGAGTGCAAAGATAGTAATAAAATTGCGAATAATGCACCTTCTATAGATAAATTATTAAAAAAAGTGGAAAATAATTGCTGATTTATTTGTTTATTAATAATTAAAGAGGTATCTTTGCAGCGTTTTAGATATTTTAGATGTTAGACAAAACAATAAGTTTTTTAATTTAGATGAACGTAATTACAAAAAGTGTTCAGTTGCCTGATGGAAGAACCATCACAATTGAGACCGGAAAAGTTGCAAAACAGGCTGATGGTGCTGCGGTTCTCCGCATGGGTAACACAGTGCTTCTCGCAACTGTTTGTGCAGCAAAGGATGCAGTTCCGGGTACAGATTTTATGCCTTTGCAAGTAGATTATCGTGAGCAGTACAGTGCTGCAGGTCGTTTCCCTGGTGGTTTCACCAAGCGCGAAGGCAAAGCCAGCGATGAGGAAATCCTTACCTCTCGTCTTGTGGACCGTGCTTTGCGTCCACTTTTCCCTTCTAACTACCATGCAGAAGTTTACGTACAGGTAATGTTGCTCTCAGCCGATGGTGTTGACCAGCCAGATGCCCTCGCAGGTTTCGCTGCTTCAGCTGCCATGGCTTGTTCAGATATTCCTTTCGAGTACTATATCTCTGAGGTTCGTGTAGCTCGTATCAATGGTGAGTATGTTGTAAACCCTACATTCCAGCAGATGGAAGAGGCAGACATGGATATCATGGTTGGTGCTACCAAGGACAATATCATGATGGTAGAAGGTGAGATGAAGGAAGTTTCTGAGCAGGATCTCATTGGTGCCCTCAAGGTGGCTGCCGAGGCTATCAAGCCTATGTGCGAACTCCAGTATGAGTTGGCTAAGGAGAAGGGTACTGACGTGAAGCGTGAGTATGACCACGAGATCAACGATGAGGAACTCCGTGAGCAGATTAAGTCTGAGCTTTACAAGCCAGCTTATGATATCAACCACCAGGCTTTGGAGAAGCATGCACGTCAGGATGCTTTCGACAAGGTTTTGGCTGATTTCCTCGAGAAGTATGACGCTGCTCATACCGATCTTTCTGAGGAAGACTTGGAGGAGAAGCACGCTGAGGCTACCCGTTACTATGATGACGTAATGCGCGATGCTATGCGCCGTTGCATCCTCGATGAGGGCTTGCGTCTTGATGGCCGTGCTACTACAGAAATCCGCCCTATCTGGTGCGAGGTATCTCCACTCCCAATGCCTCACGGAAGCGCTATCTTCCAGCGTGGTGAGACTATGTCTCTCTCTACATGTACTCTTGGTACAAAGATGGATGAGAAGCTTATCGACGGTGTGCTCGAGAAGAGCTACCAGCGCTTCCTCCTTCACTATAACTTCCCTCCATTCTCAACAGGTGAGGCTAAGGCTCAGCGCGGTGTAGGCCGTCGTGAGATTGGTCACGGCCACTTGGCATGGCGTGGTTTGAAGGGCCAGATTCCTACAGACTTCCCTTACACAGTACGTTTGGTAAGCCAGATCTTGGAGTCTAACGGTTCTTCTTCTATGGCTACTGTTTGTGCCGGTACTCTCGCCCTGATGGATGCAGGTGTTCCTATGAAGAAGCCGGTTTCTGGTATCGCTATGGGTCTTATCAAGAACCCAGGTGAGGACAAGTACGCTATCCTCAGTGATATCCTCGGTGATGAGGACCACTTGGGTGATATGGACTTCAAGACCACTGGTACCCGCGATGGCTTGACTGCTACACAGATGGATATCAAGTGTGATGGTTTGAGCTTCGAGATTCTTGAGGAGGCTTTGATGCAGGCTAAGGCTGGTCGTGAGCACATCCTCAACTGCATGATGGAGACTATCTCTGAGCCACGTGCTGAGATGAAGCCACAGGTTCCACGTATCGTAGCATTCGATATCCCTAAGGAGTTCATCGGTGCTGTCATCGGCCCTGGTGGTAAGATTATCCAGCAGATGCAGGAGGATACTGGTGCGACAATCACTATCGAGGAGACTGATGGTAAGGGTCACGTCCAGGTATCTGCTCCTAACAAGGATTCTATCGATGCAGCTTTGGCTAAGATCAAGGCTATCGTAGCTGTTCCTGAGGTTGGTGAGGTTTACGAGGGTACTGTTCGCTCTATTATGCCTTACGGTTGCTTCGTAGAGATTCTCCCTGGTAAGGATGGTTTGCTCCACATCTCTGAGATTGATTGGAAGCGTCTTGAGACAGTTGAAGAGGCTGGCATCAAGGAAGGCGACAAGATCAAGGTGAAGTTGATGGAGATTGATCCTAAGACTGGCAAGTACAAACTTTCTCATCGTGTATTGATGGAGAAGCCAGAGGGCTATGTAGAGCGTGAGCGTCGTCCACGTCCTGAGCGCGGTGAGCGTCGCGGTCGTCGTGATGAGCGTCATGAAGGTCGCGGTGAGCGTCCAGCTCGTCAGCCACGTCGTTACGAGCATCGTAATGATGAGCAGGCTCCTAAGGGGTTCAACGACTCTTTGGATCACAACAATGATGTAGAATAATCTGCGTATTAGACACATTATTATATATAAAGGCACATTCCGATCGGAATGTGCCTTTTTTGATAGTATGCTCGGCATGAGCATTGTCTAATGGGTGCAAGTCCCTAGTAAGCCCTAATAGCGGGAATTACCT
>OGPF01000155.1_pt1 | contig 46949 bp, 47 predicted proteins | sample 1552871 | NCBI WGS metagenome assembly OGPF01 (sample SAMEA2580276, study PRJEB22360) | human gut metagenome | biome: human gut; feature: human-associated habitat; material: faeces | place: Denmark | collected 2008/2010
AACGTCGAAAGTACTTGGCTGGAAGCGGCCTGGGAGGATAGAAAATCGCCGGTTAGAAAAAATAAACTCTGTACTTATTGTACAGAGTTTATTTTTTTATCTATGCTTGAAAAACTTTTTGGTTCGGATTAGCATATCTTGTTTAGCAAATAATTTAGATAGAAAGTTTACTAATTGCATCGTTAGTACAAGAATTAAATTTCCTTAGAATTTGCAAGAATAAGCTTATAGAAATAGCTAAACTTTTATACGTGAATAAGTATATAGGTCTACAATTTAATAGCCTTAAAAGCTCATCAAATTGTGCGTTTACCATAAGTAATTTTATAGTGAATCAATAATATATAGATGCACAATTTAGAAGTACTGCTGAGCGTATAACAGTGTAAAAAGACTATTTTGGAAGTACTTGCTAGCCATAGCTATTATGAACTATCAGTGCTGCACGCAAATATAAAAGCAAAGCTAAAAGTTAAATGAAGTTTTAACAGAAAGTTAGCTATTATTTTTAAGTAAATATTGTTGGAATAATGAAAAGGATTGTTATCTGCTTCACACAGACAACAATCCTTTTCCCTTTATCTTACTTTTTAGTTTTTCATGTGAACGTACAGTTTTATTTATTATCACTAATAAACTAAAAATTTACCCCGTTTGTTTTCAGTATATTCTACTGTCTGACAAATGGGGTTTAGTTCATTATTTAGTTTTTATAAGCCTTCTTTGTCGTCCCATAAAACAACATTATCTTCTTTTAAAGACTCTTGCACGCGAATAACACGTTGATTAGCACTGCCACGGAAACGTAGGTTAGGATTTTTTAATTCTAGAACAAATTCACCATCGACCAAAACATCGATATAGGAAAGCATTTCTTCTGTAATTTCCCAAGGTCCTAAATTACCGGTCAGCATATCTTTTTCAAAGTTATAGCCGCTGTAGCACCATAAATCTTTATTGGGAAATTTGGCTTTAAAGCGTCTTAAAAAGGGTAACAAAACAGCTTGATTAGCAGGTTCAAAAGGCTCACCGCCTAAAAGAGAAAGACCACGAATGTGATCATTTTCTAAGAGCTTGAAAATTTCATTTTCTGCTTCTTCATCAAAAGGCTTGCCGTAATTAAAATCCCAGGCTTCTGGATTAAAGCAGCCTTTGCAATGATGGGTACAACCGCTGACGAATAAGGAAACACGCAATCCAGGTCCGTTAGCAATATCTAAATTTTTAATAGTTGCATAGTTCATGCAGTTCACCTTCTTATAAATGCATAACGCGTGCTTTGATTTCTTTGGTTTTGCCTACATTCCAGAAGTTTTCGCCTAAGTAGCCGCAGGTACGACGGATAACAGTCATTTTGGAATGATCTTTGTTATGGCAAACCGGGCACTCCCATTCGTTATCGTCATTGATGGTGATTTCACCGTCATAACCGCAAATGTGGCAGTAGTCGGATTTAGTATTGAACTCAGCGTATTGGATATTATCATAGATGAATTTAACAACTTCTTCCAAAGCTTCAGTATTATGACGCATATTCGGAATTTCTACATAGGAAATTGCACCTCCGGAGGAAATGTTCTGGAATTGGCTTTCAAAAGAGAACTTGCTGAAAGCATCAATTTTTTCACGAACATCAACATGATAAGAGTTGGTATAGTAGCCTTTATCAGTTACGTCCTCAATGGTACCGAAACGTTCTTTATCAATACGCGCAAAGCGGTAGCACAGGCTTTCTGCAGGAGTACCATACAGACCGAAGCCGATACCGGTTTTAGCTTTCCATTTATCGCAGGCACCACGCATACGGTTCATGACACGTAGAGCAAAATCGGTGCCTTTAGGATCAGTATGGCTTACACCCTTCATCAATTTAGTTACTTCGTACAAGCCGATGTAACCCAAAGAAATTGTAGAATAACCATTTTCTAGGAATTTATCAATGGTTTCACCTTTGCCAAGACGAGCAATAGCACCATATTGCCAATGTACAGGACTAACGTCACTCTTAATACCTTTCAAAGCATTGTGACGGCACATTAAAGCTTCATAACACAGCTCCAGACGTTCGTCCAGCAGCTTCCAGAATTTTTGCTCATCGCCTTTGGCGATAATACCGATTTGGGGCAGGTTGATAGAAACAACACCTTGGTTGAAGCGACCTTCAAATTTATAGTTGCCGTTTTCGTCTTTCCAAGGAGAAAGGAAGCTACGGCAGCCCATGGGAGAGAATACATTACCCTCATAGTTTTCGCGCATTTTCTTAGCACTAATATAGTCCGGATACATACGTTTAGCACTGCATTTTACTGCCAGGCGGGTAATATAATCATATTTACCACCTTTAAGGCAATTATGCTCATCGAGAACGTAAACAAGTTTCGGGAAAGCAGGAGTCACATAAACACCTTTATCGTTTTTAATGCCTTGCAGACGTTGACGCAGTATTTCTTCAACAATCAAAGCATTTTCTTTCAGATAAGGATCATCTTCGCGTAAATTCAAGAACAGGGTAACGAAAGGAGATTGACCGTTAGTAGTCATTAATGTATTAATTTGGTATTGAATGGTCTGCACACCGCCTTTTAATTCATAACGCAGGCGTTCATTAGTCAGACGTTCCAAAGTTTCTTCATCAATATTACCGTTAGCAGTATCAAAAATATGTTTTTTAAATTTTTCATAACTGCGGCGCAGGTATTTACCTAAATGACAGATATCAACAGATTGGCCACCATATTGGCTGGAAGCAACAGATGCAATAATCTGTGTCATAACAGTGCAGGCAACTTGGAAACTTTTCGGGCTTTCAATCATTTTACCATTCATAACAGTACCGTTATCCAACATATCGCCGATATTGATTAAGCAGCAATTAAAAATAGGTTGAATAAAGTAATCTGCATCGTGGAAGTGTAAAATACCTTCTTCATGTGCTTTGGAGATCTTTTCCGGCAACATTAAACGTTTTGTCAAATCCTTAGATACTTCGCCAGCAATCAGGTCACGTTGAGTTGCTGCCATAGTAGCGTTTTTATTAGAGTTTTCCTCCATAACATCTTTGTTGCTGTTACGGATTAAGGATAAGATGGATTCATCGGTAGTATTAGCTTTACGTACTAAAGCACGTTGATAACGGTAAATGATATATTGTTTTGCTAATTCGAATTTACCTTCCTCCATCAAGCTATGTTCTACCATATCTTGGATATCTTCTACTAAAAGGCGTTTACGATTGCGGTCTTGTACATTTTTAGCAATTGTGTGAATTTTATCGTCATCAATGCGATATTCTGTATCAACTGCCGCATTGGCTTTTTGAATGGCTACGATGATTTTGTTAATATCAAAATCAACCGTATTGCCGTCACGTTTTATAACTTTCATCTTCCCTGGCCGTCCTTTCATTAATATATATTTTAAGGTTTTAGTGCATAAAAAAAACAGGCAAAGTTTAACAGCTTTAATGTAATAAGATAGAAAAAAAGCGATTAAAAAAATTGCTGCTGTTTAGTACGCACTAATTGTACCACAATATATCGTACGTGTCAAAAAGAAAAGCACCAATATATAGTTTTTCGATGCTTTTTTATTGGTATAGACAGATTTTAAAAGTGATGTTGCAATTATTACCTTTCTACAAGTAATATGTTAATATAGTTTACATTTTAGTCCTGCATGAGAAAATGTTCAGTGAAATAAGTAGTGCAAAAATTGCCGAAATAACCATTTTTTAGCGTGTCACCTTTGTATATATCATAAAAAAATGGTACAATGATAAGCATTACATTGTTTATATGAGGGGAGTTTGTTAATGATGAATCAAGAGGTACAAAAAAATAGTTTTTCAGGCATTTTCATGCTTACGCTCTGTGCTTTTATCTGGGGCACAGCGTTTATTGCACAAAGTGTTGGTGGTCAGGTTGTCGAACCGCTTACATTTAATTTTTGCCGTAGCTTTTTAGCAACTATTTTCTTATTTATTTGTTGCTTAATGTTCGATAAAGCTGCCGGACGTAAATTAAGTCTTTTAGGAACTGATGATTCTGCACATAAATTACGTTTAATAAAAGGCGGCTTGATCTGCGGTGCAGCTTTAAGTGTGGCAACCTTTACGCAGCAGGTAGGTATTTTATATACGACAGTAGGTAAAAGCGGTTTTATTACAGCACTATATCTAGTATTAGTACCTGTTTTAAATTACCTTGTTTTTCGCAAAGCGATTTCTGCATTACAATGGCTTGGTGTATTGATAGCTGCGATAGGTATGTATTTTATTTGTATTAATGAAAGCTTTTCTATTAATAAAGGTGATATTTACACTTTAATTAGTGCTTTCTGCTTTGCAGGACAGATTATTTATGTTGATAAATTAATCGCTAATACGGACGGTATCCGTCTGTCCTTGACACAGTTAATCGGCACTACTGCCATTAATTTTACGATGATGCTTTTATTTGAGAATCCTACTTGGGCTAGTATTGAGCAAGGTTGGATGCCTATTGCTTATGCAGGTATCATGTCCAGTGGTATTGCTTATACATTGCAAATTTTTGGCCAGAAAAACTGTACTCCTGTTCTGGCTAGTATGATTATGAGCTTAGAATCAGCTTTTGCATTATTAAGCGGTTGGCTATTGTTGGGACAGGAAATGACAATGCGCGAGATTTTTGGTTGTGGTCTTGTTTTTATTGCTATTATCTTGGCTCAGCTGCCTGCTGAAATGTTACCTTGGAATAGGAACAAAATGAAGAATTAAAATAAGCTGCTAAAGTTATTTAAATAACTTTAGCAGCTTTTCTTATATTGCAGTTTAGTTTAAGCTTCACATTGCTTTAGCCATTCGGTTATAAAGGGACGGGCATATTCACCCATAGCTTTATACGTTGGTGACAGCGGATGCACACCATCTAGATAAGCTTTTTGTCGTGTTTTTTCATCTAAACCTATGGCAGGTTGTAAGTCTAGCAAAAAGACTTTATCACTGAATCGGTGAACAATATCCTGACGTAGATTAAAAATTTTTCGATTTAAAAATTCATCTGCAGTAATAAAGGGCAGAACAAAGCAGAGGTGATAATTATTGTCTGTGCACCAGTTCAGGACTCGTAGGTAATCATTTAGGGTGTCTTCATAGCGACGTCCCTGTAAAATATCATTGGCACCACCTAAAAAGAGTATATGCTGTACATATTCAGGTAAAGCAAACTGACGCATACGATAAAAAATATCATCGCAGCAATCACCGCACATACCATAGTTCAGCATTTTATATTTATCTGCTATTTCTGCATGGGCAACCCAGGAGTATTGCTGAGAAAAAGGGAACCCTTGAATTAGGGAATCACCAAAGCAAGCGATATATTCCATAATCTAACCTCTTAGTGTTCTAAAGCACCATGCCAACGGTTAATGCCACCGAAATCACGGACATGCTTATAACCAAGCTGACGCAGGCTATCAGCAGCAATAGCACTACGGCGACCGCTACGGCAGTATACGATAATAGCCTTATTTTTATCAGTTAACATAGTGGCAGCTTTTTGTGCTACAGCGTCATAAGGCAAAAGAATAGAGCCGGGAATATGACCATCCGCAAATTCTTCGTGGGTACGTACATCTAACAGAATGAAGTTTTCTTTAGCGGTTAATTTTTTTTGCAGTTCTTCGTAAGTAACGAGATTTTTGCTTTCACCAGCATTTTTACCGAAAGAGAAGCCAATCATGCTCAATCCGGCAACGATGAGTACAGCGATTAATAAATATTTCAACATAAAAGTAACCTCCTTAAATTATTTTTATTATAACATAGATTTTCTTTTTGATAATATAAGAGTAGTCAATCGGGCTATTGTTTTTTAGGTTAAATTGGCTTTATTGATTCATGTGAAAATTTACAAAGGATAATCTGCGTGTTACAATGTAAATAATGTAGGCAGTTTTTAAATAGCTGCTAATACTGTTTTAGAAAAGGAGCAGAGCAAATGGATAAATTTCAATTTCATGCACCAACACAAGTATTATTCGGTAAGGATACCGAAAAACAAGTAGGTAAATTGTGCAAACAATATGGTGCTCATAAAGTTTTGGTACATTTTGGTGGTCATAGTGCTGTGAAATCTGGCCTCATCGATCGAGTATGCACCAGCTTAAAAGAAGCAGGTCTGGAATATGTATTATTGGGTGGTGTTGTACCTAATCCGCTGTTAAGCAAAATTCGTGAAGGTGTAGAATTATGCCGTAAAGAAAATGTTGACTTCCTTCTGGCTGTCGGTGGTGGTAGTGTTATTGATAGTGCGAAGGGTATTGGTTATGGCTTAGCTAATGAAGGCAATGTTTGGGATTACTATCTAGGCAAAAAGAAGGTTACCGGTTGCACTCCTCTGGCTGCTGTACTTACTATTGCTGCTGCAGGTAGTGAAATGAGCAATGCTTCTGTTGTTACTAACGAAGATGGTCAGCTGAAACGTGGTTTATCCACTGATTATTGCTACTGCAAGTTCTCCATTATGAATCCAGAGCTGACTTATACTCTGCCTGCTTATCAGACTGCAAGTGGTTGTACTGATATTATTGTACATACTCTGGAACGTTATTTTACTAATCCTGCAACTCATCAGCTGGAGTTAGTTGATGGTATTGCTGAAAACTTATTGCGTAATGTTATGAAATACGTTATGGTTGCTTTAGATGACCCGGATAATTATGATGCTCGTGCTGAAATTATGTGGAGTGGCACTTTATCCCATAATGATACTACCGGTGATCGCCGTTTTGGTGATTGGTCCTGCCACCAATTAGAGCATGAGCTGAGCGGTATGTTTGATGTTGCTCACGGTGCAGGTTTGGCAGCAGTTTGGGGTAGTTGGGCACGTTATGTATATAAAGAAAATGCAGAACGTTTTGCACAATTAGCAGTTAATGTATTCCATGTTCCTGCTTTCGAGATGCCGTATAATTATAGAAAAGCAGAAGATATTGCTTTAGAAGGTATCGAAGCTATGGAAATGTTCTTTAGCAGCATAGGTATGCCGACCAGCATTCACGAATTAATCGGTAGAGAAGTAACTGAAGATGAAATCAAACAATTAGCTCATAAATGCAGCTTTATGGGTCAACGCACTATTGGTCAATTTAAAGTTCTGGATGTTCAAGATATGGAAAATATTTATCGTATGGCTAAATAATTCTTATAATATAAAAACAGCACTTGTACAAAAAAAGTACAGGTGCTGTTTTATTTTCACGCTATTTATTTTTCACAGCTGCAGACAAATGCTAAAGCATCATCTACGCTTTGCTCAGGTTTTACTTTAGTCCAGGCAGCAGAGATTTTGCCTTCTTCATTAATAACATAGACAGAACGAACAACACCCATGCTGATTTTACCATACAGCTTTTTCTCCTGCCAAACCTCATAAGCTTGCAGAGTAGTCAGTTCCGTATCAGATAAAAGAATGAACTGCAATTCTTGCTTAGTAGCAAAGTTAGCATGAGATTTTACACTATCCTTGCTGATCCCGATGATAACAGCATTTTCAGCAGCAAATTTATCAAATGCATCACGGAAAGCTTTGGCCTGACGGGTACATCCTAGAGTAGAATCCTTGGGATAAAAATAGAGCACTACTTTTTTACCACGGAAATCACTGAGATTAACAATATTACCATCCTTGTCCGGCAGAGAAAACTCCGGAGCCATAGAACCGATTTCTAACATTTTATCAACTCCTTAATATATATTTAATAAATTCGTATTACCAGTTACGGGAAGAGCCGCCGCCACCACCGCTGCCGCCTCCGAAACCGCCGCCACTGCCACCTCCGCCACCTCGACGGAAGATAAGGGACCAAAGCAATGTCTGGGTGAGAAAACCGCCTAAAAATACATTATCTATGATTAAGATAATTACTATAGCCGCTATCAGCAAGATATTACCTAAATCAAAACCGGAATCCTGCTTTTGTGCAGTACCGCCATTATAACGGGCACCTGTTAGTTCGACATTAGCACTTTTAGCAATGGTTAAGGACGTAGCTAGATAACCCTGCAGAATACCTGTGCTATAATCACCCTTACTAAAGTAAGGAATCATATATTTATCTTGAATGCGTCCTGTACGTCCGTCGGGTAGGATACCCTCAAGACCATAGCCGACTTCAATACGGGATTTACGGTCCTGAGTAGCAACAACAATCAGGACACCATTATCCTTACCTTTTGTACCGATACCCCATTCGCGGAGAATGCTTAAGGCATATTCATCAATAGGCTGTCCTTCAAGACTTTTGACAGTAACAACAGCTACTTGAGCAGTTGTCTTGTTATCCAGATCCTGACCGATGCTTAAAATTTTCTGCTTATCTTCAGGCTGGATAACGCCTGCGTAGTCCTGTACGTAAATACCACTGGAGGCACTTGGCTTAGGCGGTATAGCAGGTGCTGCGAAGGCTGCTGCTGCAAAGAATGTTTGTAGCAGTAGGACTAAATAGATAAGAAATTTTTTCATAGCTAATAGATACCTCTCTTACAAGCCTTATCATTCAGCAAGCAGGAGATTAGAACTTTACTTGGGGAACTTTTTGAGCTGCTTCGTCAGCTTTGAAATAGTCACGCGGAGTAAAGCCGAAAGCACCGGCATACAAGGAGGCAGGTAAAGATTTTACTTTAGCATTGTACATTTGTACTGCACCATTATAATCTTTACGTGCTACAGCAATACGGTTTTCGGTACCTGCAAGTTCATCCTGCAATTGGGTGAAGTTGGTATTAGATTTCAGGTTAGGATAGTTTTCTGCAACCATCAAAAGACGGCTCAGAGCACTATTCATTTCATTGTTAGCTGCACTGGTTTCAGCAACGGTTTTTGCTCCACCTAATTTAGCACGGGCATCAGATACTGCTTTGAAAACTTCGGTTTCATGAGCAGCATAGCCTTTTACGGTACTTACAAGATTCGGAATTAAATCGTTACGACGTTGCAGCTGTGTTTCTACTTGAGACCATTTGCCGTTAACATTTTCATTCATGCTTACCAAGCCGTTATAGCTGCTAAAAATCATGCCGACGATAATTACAATCGCCACTAAAATACCAATCAAAGTTTTGTTCATCATTCATCTTCCTTTCAAGCTAAAAAGATATAAAATACTATGAATTAATTGTACGTTATCGCCTAAATAAAGTCAAATGTCAAAAAGTCAAAAGGGAAAATATTTTGCGAAATTCTTGTGATATTTAAATAATTTAATTTTATTTAAAGAATACTTAATATTCTTATTTCTTATAATATAAGTAAAATTATACATTATGCAATATGAAAGTACACTATGTAATATTTATGCTGTAAATAGCATGATTACGCACATTTACGTAACATTTAATGTCTAAAAATTTTGACTAAAAAGTTTTATAAAAATTTAACCTTTGCTAATATTGCATATTAAATTCAGAGGGTATATACTTATTACATGAATTAAATATTTAAACGGAAGGATGAAAATTATGTCAAAAGAATTGGATTATAAAGAAATTGGCTTACGTATAAAAACCCTACGTTTGAAACATAATATTTACCAAACAGAATTAGCAAAACAAATCGGTGTTTCTCAAACTCATATGAGTAACATTGAAAGTGGTCGTGCAGGTTTGACTTTAGAGAACCTGGTAAAAATGGTGCATATTTTTGATTGCGGTATTGATGAAATTGTTTTTGGTACCGCACCAGCACCTCATGATCCCACTCTTGATTCTTTGAAGGATTGCACTATGCAGGATGTCCTTCAAGCATTGCAGATGTTAAAAACTATTAAAGGTTAATCTCTGTCATAAAAGATTATTTGTTGTTGCTATATATGTAGTAAAAAATATTGTGCTTTGTCGTAGAAGTCCCTTTTGCAGTATCGCAGAAGGGACTTTTTCTCTGTCATAATAATTTCACTTGCTTAAAGTCGAAAAGTCAAATATAATAGAAATACAAGAAAGTTTCGCAGGTGATAATTATGAAAAATTTAGCAGATGTTATAGAAAACTTCATTATAAGTGAGTTATTGCGGGAGCATGAAGATGCATTATTAGTTCAGAGAAATGAGTTAGCAGAAAGGTTATCCTGTGCACCGTCGCAGATCAGCTATGTTTTGAGCACACGCTTTACACCGGAGCGTGGTTTTATAGTTGAATCACGTCGTGGTAGTGGTGGCTTTGTTCGTATTGTGCGTATGGAACCGAAAAATCAGCTACCTAAAGAACCATCTGCTGCTGATTTAGTGGAACATCTGACAGCGCAAAAGATGATTACTAAAAGAGAACGTGCGTTATTACAATATATGTTAAAGATTATTGACGTTGATGAGAAGAAAAAGAAGGCTATATTACAGCAGGTTGTAACACTGCTGAATCATGTCTGACGGAGGGTTTGTTTATGTTATGTGAACAATGTCATAAAAAGAAAGCCATTATGCATATGGTATGCTTGGCTGGAGATAAAAAGGTAGATAAATGGCTTTGTGAGGATTGTGCTAAGGATTTTTTGCCTCAAGGAGTAGATTTATCTAATCCTGGACAGGGTATGATGCCCAGGGATGCTATGAAATTTTTTGAGCAGTTGATGAGAGCAGAGGGAAAGCTGCGCAAAAGTAAGCCTAAAGATGGTTTTAGTGAATCTGCTGCCGATATTTTAAAATTAGCTGCTAATAAAGCATTGGAATGTGGTTGCGAATATATTGGTACAGAACATATTTTATGGGGTATTTTGCAATTAGAAGAAAATGAAGCTAAGAGAATTTTATCAGGTATGCATGTAGATTTAGATAAAATGAACACAGAATTAGAGGATTGGCTTGAGAAAGGTGATCATAAAGTAAGCATGCCTCAATATAGTCAAAAAGCAAAAACTGCTTTAGAAAAGGCTAGCGTAAAATCTAGTGCTTTAGGTTTAGGTTATGTTGGTAGTCCGTTTTTACTTTTTGGTTTATTGGCTGCAGGTGATAGTATTGCTTTTCAAATTCTGAAAAAGTTTTCTGTTTCTTTTGAAGAATTGGAGCATATTATGGATGCTAGTGCAGAGGAACATAAAGCAATACCGGGACGCATGAAAGATTTTGATAAGCAAAATGAAGATGATTCCCGTGATGTTTTGGAAGAATTGAGTAAATATGGTCGTAATTTAAATTTGTTAGCTGCACATAAAAAAATGGATCCTGTTATCGGCAGGGGTAAAGAGGTAGAACGTGTTATTCAGATTTTATGCCGTCGCACGAAAAATAATCCTGCTATTATCGGTGAAGCTGGTGTTGGTAAAACAGCAATTGCTGAAGCTTTAGCTCAACGTATTGTACAAGGTGATGTACCAGAGTTTTTGCAGAAAAAAATTATTTTCTCTGTCGAAATTGGTTGCTTGGTAGCTGGTTCAAAATATAGAGGCGAGTTTGAGGAACGTATGAAAAATCTTTTGGAGTTAATACGTGAAGATAACCGCGTTATTTTATTTATTGATGAGCTACATACTATTATCGGTGCAGGTAGTGCTGAGGGCAGTATTGATGCTGCTAATATCATTAAGCCTGCTTTAGCTCGTGGAGAAGTACAGATTATCGGTGCAACTACGATTGATGAATATCGTAAACATATTGAAAAGGATGCTGCTTTAGAGCGTCGTTTTCAACCTGTTAAGGTAGAGATTCCTAGCGTAGCAGAATGCAAAAAAATGCTTTTAGGTTTACGTAGCTATTACGAAAATTTCCATAAGCTGAAGATTACTATTAAAGCAATTAATGCTGCCGTAGAGTTAAGTGATAAATATATTACTGACCGTAATTTACCTGATAAGGCTATTGATATTATGGACGAGGCTTGTTCTGCATTACGCTTGAAGATGTTTAAAAAATCTGCGCCTGCTCGTGCTTTACAGGAGGAGCTGGAATATGTACAGCTGGAAAAAGAAGAAGCCGAGGAAAATAATGAAGAGGATGCTTTAGTGGAAATTGAAGCTAGAGAGAGCGAATTACAAAAGCAGCTAGCTGAAGCCATTGCTTCTATGGCAAAAAAGCATTCTGTCGGTGAAGAAGAAATTGCAGAGGTTATTTCTTCTTGGACAGGTGTTCCTGTTGCTAAAATTACAGAATCAGAAAGCAGCCGTTTATTACATTTAGAAAAACGCTTGCAAAAGCGTGTTATTGGTCAAAATGAAGCTGTTACTGCTATCAGCCGTGCTGTACGTCGTGCCCGTGTAGGTTTTAAGGATGTCAATAGACCCGTAGGTTCCTTCCTTTTTCTTGGACCTACCGGTGTCGGTAAAACAGAATTGGCTAAAGCATTGGCACAAGAGCTGTTTGGCGATGAACGAGCTATATTGCGTTTTGATATGTCCGAATATATGGAGAAGCATACTACTGCCCGTTTGCTTGGTGCTCCTCCGGGATATGTCGGTTATGATGAGGGCGGTCAATTGACTGATGCTGTAAAACGTAAGCCTTATAGCGTTATTTTATTGGATGAAATTGAAAAGGCTCATCCTGATGTATTTAACTTGTTATTACAGATTATGGAAGATGGGCGTCTGACTGATGGTCAAGGACGTACTATTGATTTTCGTAACGTGGTTTTGATTATGACAAGTAATGCCGGTGCTCAAAGGTTAAATACTTCTAAACCTTTAGGTTTTGCCGCTAATTTGGCCGACGAATTAAAAGGACGCAAGGAGCAGGTTTTGGATGAGATAAAACATATTTTCCGTCCTGAATTTTTGAATCGTGTGGATGAATTATTAGTATTTAATCCGTTAGGTATGCCAGAATTAGAAAAAATTATTGATAATATGGTAGCCGAATTGAATCAACGTATGGCGTCTAATCGTCTGAAGCTTAAAATATCTGCTACTGCTCGTAATTTATTATTGCAGGAAGGCAGTGATAGTAAGTATGGTGCTCGTCCGCTGCGCCGTGCTTTACGTAGATTAGTTGAAGATCCGCTTAGTGATTTAGTACTAGAGGGTAAGTTTAAACGCGGGGATACTATTCTTGCTGATGCTGTTGTCGATGGTAAGGTAATGCACTTTACAAAAGTAGAAAAGAAGAAAACTGCTGCAGTGAAGGAGGCTCAACATGGCGAAGCCTAAATATCGTTTTGTCTGTCAAAGCTGTGGTTATACTGCATCTAAATGGATGGGACGGTGTCCTGAATGCGGTGCTTGGGATTCTCTGGTGGAAGAAGCAGAGGTTAGTGTAAAAAATAGTAAAAGCTATTTACCTGTAAGTAGTGAAAAGATTAAACCTCGTACTATAGCTAGTGTAGCCCAGACTACAGTGGAACGTCTACAGACTGGTATCCGTGAATTTGATCGTGTGCTTGGCGGAGGTATTGTGCCCGGCAGTCTGGTGTTGTTAGGTGGTACTCCAGGTATTGGCAAGTCGACTATTTTGCTTGATGCAGGTTTGCGTTTCGGTCAACGCGGCATCAAGGTGCTGTATGTCAGTGGTGAGGAGAGCGAGGAGCAGACAGCGATGCGTGCAGTACGCTTAGGTTGTCGTAAAGAAAATAACAGTCTTTTGATTATGACTGCGACTGATTTAGATGCAATCTTGACACAGGCTAATGCTGTAAGTCCTCAGCTACTGATTATCGATAGTATTCAGACCATGTACAATCCTGAATTACAAACGGCAGCAGGTAGTGTAGGTCAGGTACGAGAATGTACTGCGAAACTTTTGCAATTTGCGAAAACTACTGGAATTGCAGTTATGGTAATAGGTCATGTTACTAAGGATGGCAATATTGCTGGTCCGCGTTTACTGGAGCATATGGTGGATGTGGTGCTACAATTTGAGGGTGACCGCTCTTATTCTTTCCGTATATTACGTGCTTTAAAAAATCGTTTTGGCAGTACTAGTGAAAGCGGTATATTCTCTATGGAAGCAGGTGGGTTACAGGAAATTGCTAATCCTGCAGGCTTATTTTTGGAAGATCGTGACGGCGAAGCAGCAGGCAGCGTAGTTGGTGCGTTAATGGAAGGTAACAGACCGATTATGGCAGAGTTTCAGGCGTTAGTAGCCAAAACACCGTATGGTATGCCACGTCGCACAGCAGTAGGCTTTGATTATAATCGTGTTAATATGCTGTTGGCTATTTTAGAGCGTCGTTTCGGACTTGATTTCGGAGTTTATGATGCTTATGTTAATGTAGTCGGTGGTATGAAGGTTACAGAGCCGGCTGCTGATTTAGCAGTTGCTGCAGCTATATTTTCCAGTTATCGTAATCGTCCCGTACCTAAAGGGGTTATGTTATTTGGTGAAGTAGGATTGACTGGAGAAGTACGCCGTGTCAGTGCGCCTGAACGCCGAATAAGTGATGCAATAAATTTAGGTTTTACTAAATTTATTGTTCCTGAGAGTAAATTACCTGATTTTGAGAAAAATGTAGAAATTATTAAAGTAAAATCATTGGAGCAAGCCTTAAAGGCTATATTTTCTTGATATTTAGTCCCGCACAGTTTTTTGGCTGTAGCGGGATTTCCTTTTTAAGCAGATAGTTAATTTTATTGCTGTCAGTTGTTATCACTCAATAAAAAATGCTACATTTTTGTGAAAAAGTAAATAAAAAAAAGGATTTTGTGTTTATGGCAAGAATAAAAAAGTGTTACATGGAATTTGCTCATGTGGGGGATGAAGTTTATGATTATCGGCATTGGTTGCGATATTATTGAAATTAACAGAGTAGTAAAAGCCGTAGCAAAGGAAGCTTTTCAAAAGCGTGTGTTTACTGCGGAAGAAATTACGTATTGCCAAAGCCGAGGCAAGCAGGCCGGTAAAAGCTTTGCTGCTCGTTTTGCTGCTAAGGAGGCTGTACTTAAAGCTTTAGGTACAGGATTACGAGGTGGTGCTTTAACAGAAATTGAAATCGTAAATGATGAATTAGGAAAACCCGAGGTGAAATTAAGCGGTTATCATGCTGCTTTAGCACAAAAATTAGGAATTGCTTGTATACATATCAGTCTTAGTCATAGTAATGATTTTGCTATGGCCTATGTTGTAATGGAGGATGGAAAATGAAATTAGTAACTGCACAGGAAATGAAGGAAATTGATAATTTAGCACAAGCTGAATATGTCATTCCCGGTATTTTATTGATGGATCAAGCTGCTAAAAGTGTAGCTGATGTTGTTGCCGGTGAATTAGAAGAAACTGTTGGAGTTCGTGCCGTAATTTTTTGTGGCGGTGGCAATAACGGTGGTGACGGCTTTGGTGCTGCTCGCTGGTTGAGCAGTTATGGTATGCAGGTTAAAGTATTTCTGATTGGCAAGGAATTAAATGATATTAGTGGTGATGCTGCTCAGGAATTAAAAATGTATACTGTAGCAGGTGGTGCTGTTGAGGTGTTGCATAGCGAAGAAGATTGGCTGTTGGCAGAAATTGCTGTGGCTAAAGCTGATGTAGTGGTAGATGCTTTGATTGGTACTGGTTTCAACGGTGAATTGAATGAAGAAGTGAAACGTGCCTGTCGTTTGATTAATAGCAGCGAGAAATTAGTTGCGGCTGTCGATGTACCGACAGGTGTTAATGCTGATGACGGAAGTGTTGATAAGGATGCGGTTTGTGCTGATTTGACTGTGACTATGGCTGTAAGCAAAACAGGCTTATGGTTGTATCCTGCTTACGAATATTGTGGTGATGTATTTGTAGCTGATATTGGTATGCCTACTAAATTGGTAGATGAATATCCTAGCAAAAAATATCGTTTGACCGCTGCGATTGTTGGGGAGTTATTACCCATCCGTAAAGGGAATGCACATAAAGGTGAAGCAGGTCGCGTAGTTATCTGTGCCGGAAGTCCCGGTTATGTAGGTGCTGCTGCTTTATGTTCTCGTGCTGCTGTAAAAGCAGGTGCAGGCTTAGTATCATTGGCAACTCCTCTTAGCAGTCGTGAGGTTTTAGCTGTAAAGCTTGATGAAGTTATGGTACATGGTTTATTGGAGCGTATGCCAGGTGTTTTAGGTAGTGCAGCGGCTAGTGATGTGCTTTCTAAAACTGAAAATGCAGATATTTTAGCAATCGGTCCTGGCTTAGGTATTTCTGATAGTACTAAACAAACTGTACGCGAAATTTTGTTAAAAGCAAAATTACCTGTTGTTATTGATGCAGATGCTTTAATTGCTTTGCAAGATAATCTGGATGTTTTGGAAAAAATGATGGCTCCTAAAGTATTGACTCCACATCCTGGTGAAATGGCACGTCTTACAGGTTTAGATGTAGCAGAAATAGATCACGACCGTATTGCAGTTGCAGCTAAATATGCACAGGAATGGAATGCTGTTATTGTTCTCAAGGGTGCACCTACAGTTATTGGTTGTCCTGATGGAAATGTTTATGTCAACAGCACTGGTAGCAGTGTTTTAGCAACAGGTGGCAGTGGTGATGTTCTGACAGGCATTATTGCAGGCTTGGCTGCACAAGGTATTTCTTTACAAGAGGCTGCTATTTGTGGTGTTTACCTGCATGGCTTGTCTGGTACCTTAGCTTGTCAAAATGTTGGCCTTGCAGCTGGTGAAATTGCGGAATATCTGCCTGCAGCACGTGAAGAGTTACAAAATGGTTGCAATTACGATATTTACAATGATGGCCCAAAAGTGATAAAATTAAATAATGCAGATAAATAATTTCTTATCTAAACAAAATATTGCGAGGTGAAAATTTTTGCGAAAAATATTCCTGTTTGTATTGCTGCTTTGTTCCTTATTGTGCAGTGCAGTAGCACAGGCGGCACAGGTAACAGATGTGAAATGGGGTTTAAGCAAAGAAAATGTTCTGCGTTTAGTAGTTGACGTTACAGAACAAGCTGGTTATGCAGTCAATATTGAAGGGAATACTTTAAATTTAACTGTAAATGCACAAAAAGCTGGTCAAATTCCTGGAAGCAGACCTGTAAAAAGCTCTATTGCTAATAGAATGCAGGTTAGAGCTGCCGGTAGTAGTACTGTTATAAGTTTGCCGTTGAATAAAAGTTTATCCGCTAGTGACTATAAAGCATTTGTCTTACGCAAGGATCCGAAAACTAATCGTCCGTTCCGTGTAGTCTTGGATATTACTGCAGATAAAGATTCTAGGGGCAATGCAAATGTTGCAGGACCTGTTGTAGGTAATCGGCCTGTAATTAGCAATACTCCTGTAAAAAGACCTGTAGTTCCTGTTACTCCTGTAGTAAAGCCGGAAAAGAAACCGGAAAAAGCTCCTGCACCAAAACCTGAGAAGAAGCCGGAAAAAGCTCCTACTAAGAGTGATTATAAGACTAGTGGTGGTTTAAAAGGTAAGGTTATAGTTATTGACCCGGGTCATGGCGGTAGCGATCCAGGCGCTATCGGTGCTGCTGGCACTAGAGAAAAGGATATAACCTTAGCTATTTCTAAACGTGTTAAGGAATATTTAGAGGATGAGGGTGCTAAGGTCTATATGACACGCACTACTGATGTTGACGTTTATGGTCCCAATGCTAGTGACAGAGATGAGTTGCAGGCACGTGTTGACGTAGGTGAAAGAAATAATGCTGATGTTTTTCTGAGTCTGCATATCAATTCTTCCGTAAATAAAGATATCGGTGGTTTCTCTACTTATTATTATCCCAAAACTAATAATGACTTACGCTTAGCACAAAATGTGCAAAAGAAACTAGCTGATAATTTCGGCGTAGATGATTTAGGCGTACGTCAGGCTAATTTTTATGTTGTAAAACGTATTAGCATGCCGGCTATTTTAGTAGAAATGTGCTTTATTAGTAATCCCAAGGAAGAAAAATTGATGGCAGGTTCCTGGTTCCAAAAGAAAACAGCACGTTTGATTGTAGAGGGTGTTGAACAATACTTTAAATAAGCGACGGAGGCAGTGTAATGAAAAGAATTATTTTAGCGATACTGCTTTTGTGTGCAGTAATTATTGGTGGCTGCAGCGAAATGAATCAAACTGCACCGCAAACAGATGGGGCTAAGCAAGAAGCTAAGCAGATCAGCTTTATTGTTTATCGTGCCGCATCTGATGGTAGAGAAGTGTTGTTACCGGAAAAAATTACTATTGCTGATAATGGTAAGACATTACCGGAAAATGCTTTGGAAGCATTAGTAAGTACTAAGCCGCAGGATGGTAAAATGATGGATGTAATTCCTGTAGGTACTAAGGTTCGTAGCTTGAAAATTGCAAATGGTGTTGCTACTGCTGATTTTTCTAAAGAATTAGCAAAAAAGGGCATGGGATCTTATGATGAGATGATGCTATGCTACGCAATTACCAATACTTTAACAGAGTTTCCGGAGATTAAGAAGGTTCAAATCTTAGTCGAAGGCAAGAAGGTTATTACTCTTAGTGGTCATATGGATCTAGAAGATCCGTTGACACGTAATAAGTCTTTATTGACAAAATAAAAGAAAAAAAGCAGTGTCCGGTATATACCGGTACTGCTTTTTTGTTAATGGGGTGTTACAATGGAATTGTATCTTGCTGACAGTATAGCAACAGAGGCTTTAGGTCAAAAATTGGGTAAGTTAGCAGAAAGCTATGATGTTTTTTGTTTAAATGGTGATTTAGGTGCCGGTAAAACATTGTTGAGCCGTGGTTTAGCAACAGCAATGGGGGTAGATCCTAATGCTGTTAACAGTCCTACCTTTGCTATTATGAATATTTATCAAGGCCGAGAAATGGAAATCAGACATTTTGATTTGTATCGTTTAAACCGTCCGGAAGAACTGGAGGATATCGGCTTTGATGAATATGCTGGTGGCGAGGGCGTAACATTAATAGAATGGGCTGATTTATTTCCAGAGCAGCTGCCTGAGGAGTATTTGAAGATTACTTTGCTACACGAAAAAGATGGACGTAAGGCTATTTTAGAGCCTTATGGAAAGCGTTATGAAGAATTATTAGAGGAGATGGAAAAATGCTGACTTTAGCTATTGATACTGCAACTAAAATCTGTACAGTTGCTTTATGCCGTGATCAGCAGTTATTGGCAGAATATAATGTCAATGTGGGTATGACTCATAGTGAAGGATTGCTGCCGCAACTGGAACAGCTTTTAAAACGTACAGGTATTAAGAAAAATGAAATTGAATTATTAGCCGTAAGTATGGGTCCAGGATCTTTTACCGGTTTGCGTATCGGTCTGGCTACTGCAGAGGCTATGGCTTATAGCTGGCAATGCTTTCTGCATGGTGTGGATACCTTAAAAGCTTTGGCATATAATATTCCTCTTGAAGGATTTATTTTATCTCCGGTATTAGATGCACAAAAGGGTAATTTTTACCAAGCTCTGTATAAATGGGAAAATGGTGTTTTAGTGGAACTGGAGCCTGTACAAGTGGTTAATGGCAGCGATGCTTTAGCTCGTATTGCAAAATATGAAGGACAAGCGCTGCTTTTAGGTGAGTGTGCTCGTTTAGTGAAAGCGGGTCTGCCTGAAGAAATCAATGTGGCTCCAGAAGCTTTGCGTATGCCTAAGGCAAGCTCTGTAGCTTGGGCAGCAATGCAGAATTTTGATGCAGATAATGATAAGAGAATTTTTGGTTTGGAACCTTACTATATTAGAAGATCAGAGGCTGAGGAACTGTGGGAGAAGAAACAGCAACAACAATAAATTTCCGTCCGATGACGGCGGCAGATATTTCTGTCATGGTACAAATAGAGGCAGAATCTTTTTATGATGCTTGGAATGACAGTATGCTGTTGAACGAATTGAATAATAATCTTACAACATATCTGGTAATGACTGTGGCTGATAGAATAGTTGGTTATGCAGGTTTCTGGCTCGTGGCCGGTGAAGCGCAGATTACACGTGTGGCTGTTAAGGACAGTGAGCGTGGTCAGGGTTATGGTACACGTCTGACAGCAGCTTTAGTAAATAAAGCATGGGAACTTGGAGCAGATGCGATTACTTTAGAAGTACGTGAAAGTAATGTTGCGGCACAAAAGGCTTATTTAACTTGTGGCTTTGCTAGTGAAGGTATTCGCCCCAACTATTATGAAGATAATCATGAGAATGCTGTCATTATGTGGCTGTATAAAGAAGGGGTAAACGATGATTAATACTCAAGGAAAAGATGTTTATATTTTAGGTATTGAAAGTAGCTGTGATGAAACTGCTGCTTCCGTAGTAAAAAACGGTCGAGAGGTTTTAAGTAATATTATTTCTTCTCAGATTGTTATTCACCGTAAATTTGGCGGTGTAGTGCCGGAAATTGCTTCTCGTAAGCATATTGAAAATATTATGCCTGTTATTGACGAAGCGTTGAGCAAGGCTGATGTTACTATGGAGCAGATTGATGCTGTGGCTGTAACCTATGGTCCAGGACTTGTAGGTGCGTTATTAGTGGGCTTATCTGCGGCGAAAGCTTTGGCATGGGCAACTAATAAACCATTAATTGGTGTTAATCATCTTGAAGGACACGTTTTTGCTAACTTTTTAGCTGATACTGATTTAAAACCACCATTTATGGCTTTAGTAGTCAGTGGTGGTCATACTGCTTTATTAAAAGTTACCGGCTATAATACTTTTGAAATGCTTGGTCAGACTCGTGATGATGCAGCCGGTGAAGCTTTTGATAAAATTGCACGCGTAATGGGCTTACCTTATCCCGGTGGTCCGGAGATTGAACGTTTGGCTTTAGATGGTAATCCTGATGCCATTACTTTCCCGGTAGCTCATCTAGATAAGCCGTATGAATTTAGTTTCAGCGGTTTAAAATCTGCTGTAATTAATTATTTGCATAATAACGAACAGGCAGGTAAAGAGATTAATCGTGCTGATGTAGCAGCATCTTTCCAAAAAGCAGTAGTTAATGCTTTAGTGCGTGAAGCTGTAGTGGCAATGAAAGAAACAGGTTACAAGAAAATTGTTTTGGCCGGTGGTGTATCCGCTAATAAAACATTACAAAATACTTTGGCCGAAGCAATGCAGAAAATCGGTGCCGAGCTTGTACATCCTACTCCGATTTTATGTACTGATAATGCAGTAATGATTGCTTGCCGTGGGTACTTTATGTATCAGGCTGGTATGAGAAGTACACTGGACCTGAACGCAGTTCCATCGTTAAATTTAGGTTAAACAAACGTCCAAAACAGTGTATAACCATGTGGATAATGTGGATAAGTCGGGAAATAGCTCAAAAATAAGCAAAAATAGCTGTGGATAATATGGTGGATATAGTGTATAACTCGGTGGATTATTATTTCATAGTTGTGGAAAATACATTTTATAGGGGAAAGAACGAAACATGTTAAGCGATTTTACGGCAGAACAACGTAATAGTTTACAATTAATGTTACCTATGTTGGGGTTAGCGGCGGACTTAGCACATGGAATAGTAACCATTTATCTGCCTTGCAATGATAAAAAATTCCTGAATATCTTAAAACAGGCCAAACCATTGACACAGCTTAGCAATGATTATCCTGATTTAACAGGACGTCGAGTACGTATTGCAGAAGAACCGCTTGTTGCTCGTGCTTTACAGAAAAACATAACGGTAATAGGTAAGCGGGAACGCAGATTAGGTAGTTTTTACAATCTACAGGTTTATCCTTTGCGTGATAATCGTGGACGTGCTTATGGTGTCGTAAGCTTTGAAACAGGAAATACTGATCCGTTGTTTATTGCCAAAAGCTTTGAAATGCTGTGTAACAGTGATATTCATAATACAGCTACATCCAAGGCTCATTATCAAAGAATGCAGCCTTCAGATGGTATTATGCTGGTAGACTTGGATAAGGCTATTATTGCTGCTAATAATAGGGCACGTCATATGTTCGATGTTATGGAAATCCCTGATATTGTCGGTTACCGTACCAGTGATGTTGCTATTAATTGGCCGCTGGTCGGGATGGTGATGGATACCGGTATTGCCGAAAGCAAGGAATTTAAAATGCATGGTCTTTTGTTATCCATGCGTGTATTGCCGGTTGTGCCGAAGCCTCGTGGTGGTTGCGCCGTAGTTATTTTAAAGGATATTACAGAGCTACGGAAAAAGGATGAGGAGCTGTCAATAAAATCAGTAGTTATTAAAGAAATTCATCATCGTGTGAAAAATAATCTCCAGACTATTGCCAGTCTATTGCGCTTGCAGGAAAGACGTACACAGAACAGTGAAACAAAAACAGTTCTGCGTGATTGTATCGGCAGGGTGAATAGTATAGCTATTGTTCATGAATATTTATCGCAGCAGGATACCGGGCTTATAGATGTAGGTAAAGTTGCTAAAGGTATTTATCAGGCGATTATTAGTAGTATGCTGGCCTATGATTTTGTATTAGAAACACATTTCAGTGCTGCTGAGGTGCAATTACCTTCTGATAAAGCAACTAATATTGCTCTGATTTTAAATGAATTATTACAGAATGCCATTGAGCATGCTTTTGTTGGCCGTAATCATGGCAGTCTGCAGGTAGATTTTACTGAAGAGGTTGATAAATATACCTTGTCGATTATCGATGACGGTATAGGTTTGCCGAAGGATTTTCAGATTACAGGGCGGAAGAGTTTGGGACTTAAAATTATTAAGACCATGGCAGAAAGTGATTTACATGGTTCATTTATATTACGTAATAATGCACAAGGTGGTACGCAGGCTTTGGTTACTATTCCGAAAGCAGGTGAATTATAAGTGTTACAGAATTTAAGAATTTTGTTGGCTGATGATGAAGCCTTGATTCGTATGGATTTGCGAGAGATGCTTTTAGATGCAGGATATGAGGTCCTAGGTGAAGCATCCAATGGTGAGGAAGCAGTTAGATTAGCACGTTCTTTGAAGCCGGATTTTGTTATTATGGATGTAAAAATGCCGGTAATGGATGGTTTAGCTGCGGCTCAGATAATTTCTGCTGATAATATTGCCCCGATTTTACTATTGACAGCATATAGTCAGCAGGATATAGTGCAAGAGGCGGCGGCAGCAGGTGTCATTGCTTATTTAGTTAAGCCGATTCGTGAAGAACAACTTTTTCCTGCGATTGAAATTGCTTATAAGCGTTTTCAGGAAATGAATAAATTAAATGCTGAGCTGGCTGATTTAAAGGAAAGTTTGGAAACACGTAAACTGCTAGACCGTGCTAAAGGAATTATTATGAATGCTCATGGTTTAAGCGAAAAAGAAGCTTATCGTCGTCTGCAGCAATATAGTATGGCTAAACGTATTTCTTTGAAGGCGTTGGCGGAAACGATTATTGCCAGTGCGGAAAAAAATAAATAAATCAAGATAAAAGTCTGTTGTAAAATGATGTTTTTAGTTGGAAGCAGCATTATTTTGCAATAGCTTTTTATTTTTAGTGAGAAATTGCGACAAATTTGTAAAAAACATAGAAAATACTTGCTTTTTTTATGATAATAGATATAATTATACTTGTAATTAGCACTCGGGCAAAATGAGTGCTAACAATGAAGATTACTCTCACATGTAATAGAATTCTCGAAAGGGGTCATAAAAATGTTAAAACCATTAGCTGATCATATTGTTGTAGAAGTTGTAGAAAAAGTAGAAAAAACTGCTAGCGGCATTTATCTGCCCGATACTGCATCTAAAGAAAAACCGCAACAAGGTTTGGTTGTAGCTGTAGGTGCTGGTAGATATACTGACAGCGGTGTTCTTGTAAAACCGGAAGTTAAAGTTGGCGACGAAGTTGTTTTCGCTAAATACAGTGGCACTGAAGTAAAACATGAAGGCAAAAACTATTTAATCCTTAGCGAACGTGATCTGCTCGCTGTTATCGAAAAATAATTTGCTTATACCCTGATATAGTTTTGAATAGATTTTAAAGGAGCGATATAAAATGGCTAAACAAATTCTGTTTAATGAAGAAGCTCGTCGTAGCTTGGAGCGTGGCGTAAACGCTTTGGCTGATGCTGTAAAAGTAACTCTTGGTCCTAAAGGCCGTAATGTTGTTTTAGAGAAAAAATTCGGTGCACCGACTATTACCAATGATGGTGTCACCATTGCTCGTGACATTGAATTAGAAGACCCGTTTGAAAATATGGGTGCTCAACTGGTTAAAGAAGTTTCCATCAAAACTAATGATGTTGCCGGTGACGGTACTACTACTGCAACTGTTCTGGCACAAGCTATGATTAACGAAGGTATGCGCAATGTTGCTGCCGGTGCTAATCCGATGGTCCTGAAAAAAGGTATTAAAAAAGCAGTTGATGTTTTAGTTGACGAGCTGAAAGAAGTTTCTCAAAAAGTTGAAACTAAAGAAGCTAAAGCACAAGTTGCTTCTATTTCCGCAGCTGACGAAGAAATCGGTAACCTGATTGCTGATGCTATGGAAAAAGTTGGTGACGATGGTGTTATCACTGTTGAAGAATCCAAAACTATGGAAACCTGCCTGGAAACTGTAGAAGGTATGCAATTTGATCGTGGCTACATTTCTCCGTACATGGCAACCGATCCTGATAAAATGGAAGCTGTTTTAAGCAATCCGTATGTATTGATTACTGATAGAAAAATCAACATGATTCAAGATATCATGCCTGTTCTTGAAAAAGTTGTTCAAAGCGGCAGTGAACTCTTGATTATTGCTGAAGATGTTGAAGGCGAAGCACTGGCAACATTAGTTGTTAACAAGCTGCGTGGTACCTTCAAAGCTGTAGCTGTTAAAGCTCCTGGCTTCGGTGATCGTCGTAAAGCAATGCTGCAAGATATTGCAACTCTGACTGGTGCAACTGTTATCAGTGAAGAAGTTGGCCGTAAACTGGACAGCGCTTGTCTTGATGATTTGGGTCGTGCAGGTCAAGTTCGCGTAACTAAAGAAATGACCACTATCGTTGATGGTTATGGCGACAAAGCTGCGATTGCAGCTCGTGTAGCTCAAATCCGTGCTCAAATTCCTGAAACCACTTCTGATTTTGATAAAGAAAAACTGCAAGAACGTCTGGCAAAACTGGCTGGCGGCGTAGCTGTTATTAAAGTAGGTGCTGCTACTGAAGTAGAACTGAAAGATAAAAAACTGCGTATCGAAGATGCTTTGAATGCAACTCGTGCTGCTGTTGCTGAAGGTATTGTTGCAGGTGGCGGTACTGCTCTCTTACAAGTACAAGCTGCTCTGAATAAACTTAAAGTTTCCGGTGACGAAAAAACAGGCGTTGAAATCGTTAAACGTGCTATTGAAGAGCCTGTTCGTCAAATCGCTTACAATGCAGGTCTTGAAGGTGCTGTAATCGTTGATACTATTAAACGTAGCCGTAAAGGTGTTGGCTTCAACGCTCTGACTGAAAAATATGTTGATATGATTGCTGAAGGTATTGTTGACCCGACTAAAGTAACTAGGAGTGCACTGCAAAACGCAGCAAGCATCGCATCCATGGTTCTGACTACTGAATCCATCGTAGCAGATAAACCTGCTAAAGAAGGTGCTGTTCCGGCAATGCCTCCGATGGGCGGCGGTATGCCTGGCATGATGTAATCTGCTGAGTAAAAATGCTAAATCAGCTTGAGTAGGCTGTAGGACATCCTCTGTTTCCTTAGGGAAATGGAGGATGTCTTTTTTGCATTCTGCAACAGAAAAAAGAATGTGTTATAATGTAGGTATCGTTTTTAAAGGAGTTGTTAGTGTGGAAAAATCACCTTCCTTAGAGAAGGGTTTCTTTTGGAAACTTTTCAAGTCTACTTTTATCATCAGTGCCTTTACCATTGGCGGCGGATTTGTCATCATCCCCCTGTTAAAAGCTAAATATGTTGATGAATATAAGTGGATGGATGATAAAGAGGCTTTAAACCTTGTGGCAATTGCTCAATCGGCTCCTGGTGTTGTTGCAGCTAATGCAGCAATCAGCATGGGTTATAGATTAGCAGGTCTGCGTGGTACTTTAGTTGCTTTGGCGGCGACTGTATTACCGCCATTGATTACTTTAAGTATTATTTCTTATGCGTATGATGCCTTTGCCCATAATACCTATATTCAAATGATTCTCAAAGGAATGCAGTGCGGTGCGACAGCAATTATTATTAATGTAGCTATTGATTTATTGAAAAAGGAGTTCAAAAAGAAGCTTGCTTTGCCATTGCTTATCATTGTAGGAACCTTTGTGGCTAATTATTTCTTTAATGTGAACTTGATATATGCAGTTTTAATCGATGCTATAATCGGTTTTTTCCTGTTGCGTGATAAAAAATATGCCTGAGGAGTGGGAAGATGATTTATTGGGAACTTTTTTGGAGTTTTGTTAAAGTAGGCGCATTTTGTGTCGGTGGCGGTTATGCGTCCATGCCATTGATTCAGGCTGAGGTTATCGACAACCATGCCTGGATGACTATGCCGCAGTTTATTGATATTTTTACGATATCGCAAATGACTCCTGGGCCTATTGGCATTAATGCTGCTACATTTGTCGGAACAAAGGTTGCCGGTTTGCCCGGGGCTTTAGCAGCTACTATCGGCTTTGTTTTTCCGTCAGTTTTTATTGTACTTTTATTAGCAAAATTGTTTTTCAAATATGGTGATATCGGACCTGTGCGTGGTATTTTAAATGGCTTACGTCCTGCTGTTGTAGCCCTTATCTGTTCTGCAGGTATGAGCTTTATTCTGTTAGCGTTATGGAATACGGAAACATTGCCGACAGATTTTTCTAAAGTAGATTTAATAGGTTGTATAGTTTTGCCATTATCCTTATGGTGTATTAGACATAAGATGAGTGTTATTCATTTGTTATGCATGAGTGGTGCCTTGGGCTTATTTTTAGGCTTAGTCGGTATTCGTTAATTTATTAGTTAACTTATTTAAAATTATAGTTGACGTTACTACTTTTCTGCTATATAATAATATACAGTTAACCGATAGGTATTCGAGGTTAACTATATTTTTTAGGGATGTGGAAAAATGCAGAAGATTATTGCTTTGGCCGAAAAAGTATTAGACGGTCAAGATATTACTAGAGAAGAAGCTAATTTTTTGATTAACGTCAGTGATGATGATACAATGCTGCTTTTAGCAATGGCTGATAAAATCCGCCAAAAGTTTGCTGGTGACGCAGTTGATTGCTGTGCTATTATTAATGGCCGTAGTGGTAAATGCAGTGAGAATTGTAAATTCTGTGCTCAATCCGCACATTATCACACAGGTGTAAAAGAATATGGCCTACTTAGTGAAGATGAAATCTTCAATGCAGCAGCTAAAGCCAAAGCTGCTGGTGCTGTACGTTTCTCTATCGTAACTAGCGGACGTGGTCAAAGCAAAGAAGATGACTTTGAAAATATTTGCCGTACCTTGGCAAGAATAAAAAAAGAATTACATATCGAGGTTTGTGCTTCTCTTGGTATTTTAACTTTAGAACAAGCTAAAAAGCTGAAAGAAGTAGGTGTAACTCGTTATCATTCTAATTTGGAAACTGCGGGAAGTCATTTTCCTGATGTTTGCACAACTCATACTTATAAAGATAAATTTGTTACTATCAGAAATGCACAAGCAGCTGGTCTGCGTGTGTGCAGTGGTGGTATTTTTGGTTTAGGTGAAACACGTGAGCAACGTGTTGAGATGGCATTTACATTGAAAGAATTAGGGATCGATTCTGTACCTCTGAATCTGCTGACACCTATTCCTGGTACTCCTTATGAAAATAATAAACCTTTAGCTCCGTTGGAAATTCTTCGTGCTTATGCGGTTTTCCGTTTTATTTTACCAAAAGCACAGATTCGTACTGCCGGCGGACGTGAGGTAAATCTGCGAGATCTGCAGGCACTGGCATTGAACGGTGGTGCGAGCGGGATCATGATTGGTGGTTATTTAACAACTGCCGGACGTGGTACTGACCGTGATATGCAAATGTTGAAAGATCTTGGCAGACCTCGTTCTACTCCGAATTTAGATTAACCAAGTAACTTTAGTGGACAAATCGTACATCTTACAACTCCTTACAAATCTCTAAACTCCAAATTAATCTTCGAAAAAAATGCAGGCTTAAAGGCCTGCATTTTTTCTTTGGCTAATATTATTTTTCTCATAATATGTCTTATTAGTGAAAAACAGTCTTTTTCCGTGAAAACAAGCACTTTTACCTATTAATGCGTCCTTGAAATATGCTATAATATATAATACTAATTGAATTAAAGGGGTGAAGCGTATGCAGTCACACTTTCTTATTATTACAGGAATGTCTGGTGCAGGAAAAACACAGGTTGTACGTACGTTAGAGGATTTACGTTTCTTTTGTATAGATAATCTGCCGGCAACATTGATTCCTAAATTTGCTGAATTGTGCCGTCAGACTTCCGAGGATAAGGTTGCTTTAGTAGTAGATATCCGCGGTGGTAAGTTTTTTGATAAATTATTACAAGTATTAGATGAAATGGAAGCTAGTGGTCAAAAGTATGAATTACTGTTCTTAGATGCTTCTGATGCTGCTTTAGTAAGGCGTTATAAAGAAACACGCAGACGTCATCCGTTAGATGAAGGAAAGACTTTACTGGAGAATATTGCTTCAGAACGCTTGTTGTTAGATACTTTACGGGAAAAAGCAACTTATATAATTGATACTAGCAATTTTACTACTACACAGTTGAAGATGCGTGTCACAGAACTGTTTGGCGAAGGCTCTGCCAAAGAACGTATGGAAATAGTAGTGCGTTCTTTTGGCTTTAAGCATGGTTTGCCCTTGGATAGTGATTTGGTTTTGGATGTACGTTTCTTACCAAATCCGTTTTATGTTGAGGAATTGCGCAATATGACAGGAAATGATCGGGCTGTCGGAGATTTTATTTGTCGTTATCCGCAGACTTTTCAATATTTACAATTAGAAAAACAATTACTAGATTTTCTGATTCCACAATATATTAACGAAGGTAAATCTCAGCTAGTTATTAGTGTTGGCTGCACAGGCGGACAGCATCGTAGTGTTTTTATTGCTAATAAGATTTATGAATTTTTGCGTGAGCGCGGCTATAATGTAGATGTGACTCATCGTGATGTTCCCAAAAAATAAAACGGGAGGTCATTATGGGATGGATTAGTTGGCTGTGTCCCGGTATTAATTTGAAGCGTTGGTTGTTGCTTTTTGCAGTCGGCGTTTTATTATGTGCGTTGGGATTGGCTTTGGTTTTTAATTATCAAATAATGGGTAAACTGGAAGAATTATTCTTTCAGATGACTTATTTGACTACAGGACGTTACTCCAATGCTTTAATAATGGTTTTAGGAAGCATTTTGCTAGTTTTAGGCTTTGGTATCATGTTTTATGGTACGCGTAGATTGATAAGCTCTGTTGTTTCTGTAGTCCTACCAGAAAAAAACGGTTCATTAATGGAAACGATTTTTATGCAGCGTAAGCTGACAAGAGGGCCGTCTATTACTGTTGTCGGTGGCGGTACAGGCCTTTCTACATTATTGCGTGGTATGAAATACATTACAAATAATTGTACGGCAGTAGTAACTTCTGCTGATGATGGCGGTTCTAGTGGGCGTTTACGTAAAGAAATGGGTATTATACCGCCAGGAGATTTACGTAACTGCTTAATTGCCTTAGCAGATAGAGAGCCTATGATGGAGCGTTTAATGCAATATCGTTTCCAAGGTGATTCTTCTTTAGCAGGTCATTGCTTCGGTAATTTGTTTATTGCAGCTATGGCGCAGGCCGAGGGAGGTATGGAAGCAGGCTTAAATGCTACCAGTCAAATTCTTAAAGTACGTGGACGAGTAGTGCCATCTACTTTAAGTAATATTCAGTTACGTGCGGAAATGTCTGATGGTAGTATCGTTGATGGGGAATCAGAGATTCCTAAGGCACATAAGCGTATCAGAAAAATGATGATGTGTCCTACAGAGGCTCCTGCTACTAATGCAGCTGTAGAAGCTATTTTACATGCTGATGTGCTTATTTTCGGTCCAGGTAGCTTATACACTAGTGTTATACCAAATCTTTTGGTACAAGGAATTCGTGATGCTGTAATACAATCAAAGGCAGTAAAGATTTATATTTGCAATGTAATGACTCAGCCTGGTGAAACTGATAATTATGGTGCTTATGAGCATGTAAAGGCTTTATTAGATCATGTGGGTGAACAATTTCTTGATTATGTGATTGTTAATGATCAGGATGTAGCAGGTCAGCAGTTGGATAAATATTTGGCAGAAGGTGCCATGCCTATTACTCCGGATATTGATAAAATCCGGCAATTAGGTATTACGGTTGTACCTGCAAGATTAATTAGCAAAAAAGATTTTGTACGCCATGACCCGCGTAAGCTGGCTCGAGTACTAATTGCCTTGATTTATCGCTTGCGTTTGTTCGGGCGTGGTTTTCAGTTCTTTGATTATTTCTTTATGCGTCAAGGTATGCGTAAATTACAGAAACAACAGGATGAAGATTGATGAAGGGAAGGTGGAAGCTGATTGTCTTTTTCTAATGATGTAAAAAATGAATTATCGCGTATTGAAACTAATGATGCAGAAGGCGATAAAGCAGAGCTTTTAGGCTTACTGCGTATGAGCGGTGCTATTATTATCCGTGGCTTAAATGTCGGCATCCACTTTTCAACAGAAAATGCTGCTTTGGCACGCCGTGTACTGCATATGCTAAAAAATAATTATCAGGTGCAAACAGAGGTTGTTATTACACGTTCGCGTAGACTTAAGAAAAATAATCGTTATCAGGTTCATGTTATTCCAGCACCGAATGTAAGTGTAGCATTACATGAATTACAATTACTCAGCGTCGAAAGTGATTTGAATAACCCGCTTTTAAGCAATCATAATTGTAAAAGAACTTTTTTACGAGGTGCTTTTTTAGGTGGTGGTAGTATAAGCCGACCTGCTAGCGATTATCATTTGGAAATGGTTACAGGTAATGAGGATTTTGCACATACTATTATTAAAGTTATGCATGCGTTTTCCTTAAAAGCAAAATTAACTGACCGTAAAAATGAATACATTGTTTATTTAAAAGATGGGGAAAGCATTATTAATTTTTTAAGTGTTATTGGAGCTCATAATGCGATGATGGAGTTGGAAAACGTTCGCATCGTTAAAGAAATGCGCAATAATGTTAATCGTGCTGTTAACTGTGAAACAGCTAATTTAAATAAGGTTGTTAAAGCAGCAGTACGTCAGGTAAGCTGTATTAAGTATATTGATGAACATGGTGGTTTAGCACAATTGCCTCCTAATTTACAGGAGGTTGCTAAGTTGCGCATGGAACACCGTGACGTATCCTTAAATGATTTAGTAGAATATTCCGGTGGCTTGGGAAAATCGGGGATTAACCATCGTTTAAAAAAATTACAGGACTATGCTGTTAGTCTTGGTATGAAATTGGAGAATGCCGATAAATGATAAAAAAAATAATAACCAGAATACTGATTGTATGTGTTGTGCTTTGTGCTGGTGCTGCTTTAATATGGCATCTTAATGGTGCACGTTGGCAAAATGAATATGCTGCATTTCGTAAGACAGGTGCACCTATTCTGATGTATCATGCTATTAGCGATGAGGAAGGTGACCAATGGCCGAAAAGCTTGATTATTAAACCGGCTGTTTTTGAAGAACAACTGAAATATTTGAAAAGTCAAGGTTATACCATTGTAACTGTAGCAGAATTGGCACAGCGTTTAGAAAATGGAGAAAGCGTAGACCGTTATATAGCTTTAAGTTTTGATGATGGTTATAAGAATAATTATAGTGTCGCTTTACCTTTATTACAAAAATATGATGCCAAGGCTTCCTTTTTTGTTATTAATAGGGATATCGGTGATGAGCTGCATATGAATGAGCAGGAAATCAAGGGCTTGATTGCAGCGGGTATGGAGCTTGGTTCACATTCCTACAGTCATAATCCATTAGCTAAAATTGATGAAAAATATCTAGTATGGGAAACAGATACTTCTCGTTATTGGTTAAAGAAAAAATTTGATGGCTATATTGTTCGTACTTTGGCTTATCCTAACGGCAGCTATGATGAAAAAGTTATGGCTGCAGCTAAAAAATATGGCTTTTATCGTGCTTTAACAGGCCATGTGGGTGTAAATACCGCTGTTAGTTATCAAAATGCACCAATGGAAATGTATCGAGTCAATATTATTGATGAGGATATTGAAGGTTTTGTTAAAAGACTTGACCATGCTTATTTATTTGGCTTTTTACAGACTAAAGGCTTTGATATTAATATTATCCGTGATTTATTTGTTAAATAAAAAATGGCAGTACAGTTTACAAGCTGTACTGCCTTAATTTTTTTCTAATGGATAATCACGAAGCTTCTATTTCTATAAGCAATGAGTATTTTACTGGGCTTGTTTTAAGAAATCAGTTAAAGCTGTTTCGTTCATTGCACCAACTACTTGGGCTTTAATGTGTCCGTCAGCGTCAATGAGATAGGAAGCTGGAATAGCTTCTAGATTATATTTTTTATTGATGTCGTCAACATTGCCATAGCCAACCGGTAAGGTATAACCTTTATCTTTGATGAATTTAACCGGTTCTTCCTTGTTGTCGTCAACGCTGATGGCGATAAAATGCATTTTATTTTTATTGGCTTCATAGGCGGCTTGGATATGAGGCATTTCGCCTACACATGGTGGGCACCAGGTAGCCCAGAAATTCAGAAATACAGGTTTGCCGCGAAGATCAGATAATTTAACTTGTTTACCGGTGTTTAAATCAGTATAGGTAAAATCAGGAGCAGCTTGTTTTATAGCTTTAGTATTGTCTGTTGCGGTGCTGCTGACCTGAGGTGCAGAGGATGCAGCTTTATTATTGTCACTGCAGCCACTGATAATAAATAATGCAGAAACAAGGGCTAAGCTCAATAAGATTTTATTCATAGTAAACTCCTTTCGAGATAATATAATTTTATTTTACTATAGATTGGTGTAAAATACAGCAATAAAGTATTGTTTTCAATGTAGTATTTTTGTGACATGAATAAAGAAAAATTCATAGTTCCTATTGTTTTTTATAAAAGTATTATAAGTGTATTAGCAATATTATTTATGTTAAATAAATGTTAAACATAAAAATCAATGGGGTTTTAGCTTTACATAGGTATTGATCGATGTTACAATAATCTTAAAATTAGCACAATTACATTAGGAGGTTTTTGTTATGTCCATCAGAGAAATTGCTTTTCCTTCTGCTAACGGCAGAGATACCATTAAAGCTTGGTCTTATAGCCCTTTAGGTGAACCTAAAGGTGTTGTGCAAATTATTCATGGTTATGGTGAACATTCCCGTCGTTATTTACATATGATTAATAAGTTTAATCAAGCAGGATATGTTGTTTTTGCTGATGATCATTTAGGTCATGGTAAAACCGGCTATGACGGTCACACTTTAGGTGATCCACATTCCGGTGGCTTTATGACTTATGTTAAAGATGAAAAACAATTGCATGATATTGCTAGAGAAACATATCCGAATTTACCGTATTTTATTTTCGGTCATAGTTGGGGTTCTATGTTGTCACGTGCTTATGGTGCGTATTTCGGCGAAGATATTGCGGGCATTATGTTGTGCGGTGTTTGCTCTCAATGGACTGCTTGTGAAGAGGCTTATAACAATCCTGCCTTCAATGCCGCTTATAAAGAAAATCCTTATCAACCATGCGGTGATTGGTTCATGAAATTATTTGGTGGTTTGACTGCTCGTATCGAAAATCCGAATGGTCCTGCTGATTGGATTGCTAATGATCCACGTATTGTAACTGATCATGCTGGTGATATGTTCAATACTTTTGAAACTACCTTTGAATTGGCGTATGATTTTGTACAACTACATCATTTCATCGAAAGTGCAGAATGGGCACCGATGGTTCCTAAGAATATTCCGCATTATCTTATTGCCGGCGACCAAGATCCTTGCGGTAATTATGGTGAAGGTCTGTATCATGTAGCTAATCTCTTAGCTAATACAGGTCATAAGGTTTCTGTAAAAGCTTACAGTGGCTATCGTCATGAAATCCATAACGAACTTGATTTACGTGATGAAGTTGAAGAAGGCCTGATTAAATTTATGGATGGTGTTTTGGCCTAATTGCATAATTGCTTAACTAAGCCTGCTGCTTTTGTGGCAGGCTTTTTGTATATTACTGAACAAACTAGGACAAAGCAGGTGATTTGTGGTATTATTTTTATAATGCTAAAATTGGGGAGGATGAAAGAAATGTTATTTCGTAGAGCAACAATAGATGATATAGATTTAGTTACAGCAGTAGAAGCAGAATGTTTTCCTGCTGCCGAAGCAGCACCAAGAGAACAATTTCATGATAGATTAAGCGTATATCCTACTCATTTTTGGTTGTGTTATGAAGGTGATAAAATTATAGGTTTTATTGATGGCTTCGTATCTGATGAGGAGATTTTGACTGATGAAATGTTTGCTGATGCTAAACTGCACAATGAAGCAGGTGCGTGGCAGATGATTTTCGGGTTAAATACTTTACCGCAATATCGCCGCCAAGGTTATGCCGGAGCTATGATTGAAAAGCTGGTAGAGGATGCTAGGCAACAAGGTCGAAAGGGCGTTATTCTGACTTGTAAAGAACGTTTGATTCACTATTATGCAAAATTTGGCTTTGTAGATGAGGGACTTTCTTGCTCTAATCATGGTGGTGCTGTTTGGCATCAAATGCGTATTCGTTTTTAAATAAGGAGTGAAAAATGGAATTTAAATTTGACGGTCAAAGCTATCTGTATCCGTCACGTCGACGTGTAGTTTATGCTAGACGCGGTATGGTTTGCACTTCGCAGCCTTTAGCTTCACAAGCTGGTCTGCAAATGTTGCAGCAAGGAGGTAATGCTGTTGATGCTGCTATTGCCACAGCCATCTGCCAGACTATTGTAGAGCCTACTAATAATGGGTTGGGCAGTGATTGCTTTGCTCTTGTTTGGGTCAAGGATAAACTTTATGGCCTAAACGGTAGTGGTTATGCACCGCAAAAATTAACTGCTGAAGCAGTCAAGGAGCAAGGGTTTACGGAGAAAATTCCTTATAAAGGCTGGTGTGCTGTGACTATTCCCGGAGCACCGTCTGCTTGGAGTGAATTGCATAAACGTTTTGGTAAATTACCATTTGCTAAACTATTTGAGCCTGCTATTTACTATGCAGAAAATGGTTATCCGATTTCGCCGATAGTAGCACATTTCTGGCAGAAGGCAGTAGACTTATTAAATGATTATCGTGATAATCCAGCTATTGCACCTTGGTTTAAGGCATTTACTATTAATGGTCGTGCACCACATACAGGTGAAATGATGCATCTAGACGAGCATGCAAAAACATTACGCTTATTAGCTGCAACAGGTTGTGAAGCTTTATATCGTGGCGAATTAGCAGAGAAATTAACCGATTTTAGTGACGCAACCGGAGGTTATTTAAGTGTAGAGGATTTTCATGATTTCCGTGCTGAATGGGTTGAGCCTGTAGCTGTAGATTACCGTGGCTATAAAGTTTGGGAGATGCCGCCTAATGGTCATGGTATTACAGCATTAATGGCATTGAATATTTTAAAAGGTTTTGATTTTCCTAAAAAGGATTGTGCTGATACACTTCACAAACAAATTGAAGCTATGAAATTGGCATTTGCTGACGGTATGCATTATATTGCTGATCCGCGTTATATGCAAACTAAGGTTAGTGATTTATTATCCGATGCTTATGCCGCACAGCGTCGTTCTTTGATTGGAGAACAAGCCTTGCAACCCACTCATGGAAAACCATTCTGTGGTGGAACTGTTTATTTGTGTACTGCGGATACTGAAGGAAACATGGTATCCTTTATTCAAAGTAATTATAAAGATTTTGGCAGCGGTATTGTTTTACCAGGTTATGGCTTAAATCTAAATTGTCGTGCAGCTGGCTTCAGCTTAGACTCTGCATCTGACGACTATCTGCTGCCGCGTAAAAAACCTTATCATACAATCATTCCGGGATTTTTAACAAAAGATAATCAAGCAGTTGGTCCTTTTGGTGTAATGGGAGAATATATGCAGCCACAAGGTCATGTGCAGGTTATCATGAATACTGTTGATTTTCTGCTAAATCCCCAAGCTGCATTAGATGCACCACGTTGGCAATGGATTGAAGATAAAAAAATCTGGATTGAGGATAATGTTGCTCCTGAAATTATTACCGAGCTACGCCGACGTGGACATGAAATAACTGTGATGAGTGATTATACTACTTTCGGTAGAGGAGAAATCATCTGGCGTAATAATGATGGTATTTTGGCCGGGGCAACTGAACCTCGTGCAGATGGTACAGTTGCAGCCTGGTAAACAATAACTTGCATCATTATAAAACTATTTGACTATGTATTTCGGAGGCTTTTTCTATGATTCAATCTATCGTTCACGATGAAAAATTTTTGGCACAAAAATCTTTGCCTGCTACTTTTATGGATATTCCTATTGCACAAAATCTATTAGATACATTGGCTTTTCATCATGAAACATGTGTAGGCTTAGCGGCAAATATGATAGGTGTACAAAAATGTATCATTGCTATTAACTTCGGACCTACTAATATTGCTATGTTGAACCCTGTAATTATCAAACAGTCCGGTAAATATATTGCAGAAGAAGGGTGTCTTTCTCTTAGTGGTGTACGCAGTACTGTTCGTTATAAAAAAATTGTTGTTGAATATCAAGATATGCAGTTTAAAAAGCAACGTCAGACTTTTACTGACTGGCCGGCACAAATTGTGCAACATGAAATAGATCATTGCAATGGTATTTTAATTTAATGGAATGATAAAAGCATCTGTTTAGATATAAATGTCTAAGCAGATGCTTTTTTTATAATTATTATTTGAAATTTGCACATTAATAGTTGAGCTAATATTTAGCTTTAATAATAAAAAACGCTAAAACCTTTGAAAATAAAGGCTTTAGCGTTAAATTTTTTTGGTGCGCCTGAGAGGAATCGAACCTCCGCGCACGGTTCCGGAGACCATTGCTCTATCCACTGAGCTACAGGCGCAATTTTACTAAATTATTATAGCATAGATGTGAAACTTATGTAAAGCTAGGCTTGCACTTTTGTCAATTGGTGTCTAATATGTTAAAATAAAAGATATTTATAGTCTAAAATGAAAGTTGATTTTTGTGGGTGCGGATTATGAAATATAAAAATATTTATGGTGTTATTACTTTCGCCATTGTACTGTGTTGGGCATTGTGGAATTATAAAGAAAGCTTATGGCTGTTAGGTAAGCTTTATGCTGTGATTAAGCCGTTTGTTATCGGTTTAAGTTTAGCCTTTATTGTTAATGTTATGATGGTACAGCTAGAGCATGGTTATACTAAACTGCTGCCTATGAATAAAGCATCTAGATTTTGCCGTCCGGTATGTTTGGTGCTGAGCCTAGCTATTATTACTGCCTTTTTAGCATTTACGGTAATGATGGTTATTCCACAGCTTCATGATAGTGTGCGTACGCTGATAAAAACATTGCCAAGTGCTGTTGATAGTCTTAATGTTTTTTTGAAGCAGAAAACTAAAGAGCTATATATTTATTCTGATTTAATTCAATGGGTACAGCAGCATGCTAATGAATGGTATAAAACGATTATTGATTATTTACAAAGTAATAAGAGTGTACTGTTAAACAGAACAATGAATGCTACGGCTTCAATTGTAGATTTAGTAGCGGATTTTGTTATTGGCATTGTAGCATCTATTTATCTGCTTTTGGAAAAAGAGAAAAACTGTCGTAGCTTAAAACGGATGGTTTATGCTTTTTGCAGTAAAGAACGTGCTGATTATTTATTATATGTAGGTAATGTTGCGGACCGTATTTTTACAGGCTTTGTTTCCGGACAGGTAGTAGAGGTGTTGATTTTAGGGTTACTATATTTTATCGGTATGCTGCTTTGCGGTTTCCCTTATGCGTTTACTATTTCTGTGTTAGTTGCGGTTTTAGGCTTAATACCATTGATTGGTACTTTTATCAGCTTTATTATTGGTTGTTTCCTGATTCTTGTTGCTGCTCCGGCTAAAATTTGGCTTTTCTGTCTGTTCTTTTTCGTACTCCAACGTATTGAAGGAGATTTGCTATATCCGAAAATTGTCGGCAAGGCGGTTGGCTTATCTGAGTTATGGGTATTGATTGCTGTAACAATCGGTGCAAGTTTAGGTGGTATTTTGGGCATGATTATCAGCGTGCCTTTATGCTCTGTGGTTTATACTCTTTTGGCACAAAAGGTAAAGGGTAAGCTAGAGGAGAAAAATTTACAAGATTTATAGTAATAATTATGCTATTTTGTTTAAAAGTGATATAATAATAAATTGATTACAAAATAAGGAGTTAAGATGATTACTGTTCGTGATAAAGTACGTTTTGTAGAAACTGATATGATGGGTGTTGTGCATCATGCTAATTATCTGCGTTGGTTTGAGATGGGACGTGTAGCTTATCTGCGTGCTTGCGGGATTTCTTTAGGCGAGCTAATGGATGCAGGTGTTATTTTCCCGATTACCGAGGTTAATGCAAAATATAAAAATTCCTGTACTTTTGATGATGATTTTGAAGTACAGGTTAAGATGAGTGCTTTTAATAAGGCAAAAATGGAATTTCAATATAAAGTAATCCGTTTGCGTGACGGTGCTGTGGCTGTAGAAGGTCATACACGTAACGTATTTACTGATAAGAATGGTCATATCGTGCGTTTAGATCCAATCTGGTTTGAAAAGATTCAGAAGGTATATATGGCAGAAAAATCTGCAGAGGAGTGAAATTATGGAAAAGTATGAAATTATTCCGGTTCCGACAAGAATTTTGACTCATCACGATAATATTTGTGATGCTATTCTGGAGTTTGGTAAAGACAAAATCGGTCCTAATGATGTTGTTTGTACAGCTGAGAGTGTAGTTGCTATTACTCAAGGTCGTGCACTGCGTTGTGAAGAGTTCCATCCAGGTGCTTTAGCAAAAATTTTATCTCATTTATTTCCGTCTAAAGGTAGCATTAGCAGTTGGTACAGTATGCAGGCATTACTTGATGCGGAAGGCGGTCCGAGAGTAGTATGGGCTGTTATCTGCGGTTTTGCTGCTAAATGTGTCGGTGTTTCCGGTACTTTTTATCGCATGGCAGGTAAACAGGCACGTCTGATAGATGACGTTACCGGTACTATGCCTCCTTATGATAAGCATATTGTTTATGGTCCTTCTGAACCGGAAAAAGTCGCAGAGGATATTACTAAAGCTTGTGGCTGCTATGGTGCTGCTGTTGCCGACGTTAACGATTTGAAACGTTCTGCAGTATTGGGGGTTTCTAAAGGAGTGGATGCAGATAAGGTAGCAGAAATTTTGATTGATAATCCTTTTGGTAACGGCAGTGAAAAAACACCGATCTGCATTATCAAAAATTATCATAAGGCGTAAGGGGGAAGTAAGATATGTTGCTTTATATTGTAGGTATACTTGTCGCCTTATTTGTTTTAGGCTGTATTGTGGTTGGCTTATATATTTCTCTGCAAGGCGATGCAGAAATGCGTTTGTTGACTAAAAAACGTACTACTGCTGTAAAAACTGCAGAAAGTGCGGAGCGTGTTGATTTTGCTTTAGAGGTTCCGTTCGATAATATCGGTAAAGAAGAAGGCACTGTGTTGGATGCGTATATGCGTATTTATCTTCCGCAGGAGCAATATGCTGATGTTTTGCTGCGTGGTAAAGTAAATCTGAAAAACGTACTGCGTGACGATGATTATTTTGAAGCATTGTTGGTTCCGGCGGGTACCGGTAACAATTTCGTATTGCGTTTCGAAGCTTATGCTAAAAACGGCAAGTCTATTAAAGAAGCATTAGGTAATATTCCTGACGTTGATGTAGCTTTATTTGCGGATTGCCGTGGCCGTAGAGAGTTATATACACTCAAGGAATATTTTACTTTGACTGCTGATGAAATGCGTAAGTTAGTAAAATAATAAAAATAAGTTGTTGCAATTTTTAAAGGGCTTGATTTGTTAGATTGTATTTTATACTGAATAACAAACGGGCCTTTTTTATTTCATTTGTAAATTTTTAGTTTTGTTAAAAACTTTGCTAGATTGCGAAATAGAATTTTATTTCTACAATAGTTTCGATAAAATAAAAAGCGGACTAGTTATTATAGCTAGTTCCGCTTTTTGCATTGATATTTATTTTGTTTATTAAAAGGGAATATACTGATTTATGCATTAAAAACAAAAAAACGACTTCCATAAGAAGTCGTTACTTTTAAAATGGTGACCTCAGCAGGACTCGAACCTGCGACCTTTTGATTCGTAGTCAAACGCTCTATCCAGCTGAGCTATGAGGCCAACAACATGTTATATTTTAACATATTTTATGTAATTGTCAATACTTTTTTAGAAAAATATTGACGAGTTTTCTGAGATGCCGTATAATTTATATAATATCTTTTCCTTGGCATAGGAAGGGTATCAATAGGCGCATATGAGGCTTACATAAGAGATGTTTGTCGGTATGGGCGATACCTGTATGTTAGAAAGAGATAAATTGTTCATATATGCTGCAGAAAGCGGCACGATTAGACGTATATGAGAGTGGTGTAGGGATGCCAATCAGTGTACGTGTTGCAGTGCTTTCGTGGACATGTATTAGGAGGATTTTTTGTGTCTACATCCCTGGTAATTTTAATATTGTATATTGTTGCTCTGTTTGCTATCTCTTGGTATGCAAAAACACGTAGTGAAGGCGATAACGAGAATTTCGCTTTGGCAGGACGCAGACTTTCTGCACCGTTAATTTGTGTTACGATTATCGGCTTGGCTATCGGTGGTGCATCTACAATCGGCGTTTCTGAGCATGCTTTCCGTGTAGGACTTAGTGCAGGTTGGTACACTATTGCATGGGCTTTAGGTGCGATTGTAATGGGCTTGTTTATGGCGAAAAAATATCGCGAGCAGAATATTACTACTATTACCGAGCTTATTGAACGTCATCATACTAAGGGTGCGGTAATGCTTGGTGTGTTCTGTCAGATCGTTATCCAATTGGTCATCATTTCTTTGCAATATATTGCCGGCGGTAGTATATTGCATGCGATTCTGCCGGAGATTTTTGATTTCGAGGCAGGTATGATGGTCAGTGCGGCAACCTTCATCGGCATTACCTTTATTGGTGGCATGTGGTCTGCATCCTTGTCCAATGTTTTGAACATTGTGCTGATTTATGTAGGTATTTTTGCAGCTACTATTTTAGAATTCCGTAAAATCGGCAGTATTGATAATCTAGTAACTGCTTTGCCCGCTGATGTACCTTGGTTCAGCTTTGTTGATGGTGTTGGCATGATGACTATTACTAGCTGGTTGGTAACTTTGGTAACAGTTAATCTGTCTTTGCAAAGTATTTTACAGATTTCTTTGGGTGCAAAGGATGCGGCAACCGCTAAAAAAGGCTTTGTCTGGGGCGGTATTCTGATGCTGCCTGTAGGTGTAATGGCTGCTTTCTTAGGTGTTGTAGCTAAGGCTGTATATCCTGATGCACAAGCAGCGTTGGCATTGCCTCAGGTTATTGTGGGTTTACAGCCTGTACTTGCCGGTGTGACTTTGGCTGCTTTATGGGCAGCTGATGTTTCTACTGCTTGCAGTTTGCTTCTGAGTGCCGGTACGTTGTTTTCCAGTGATATTTACAAACGCTTCATTAATCCTGAGTGTAGCAGTTCCCGTCAGCTGCTTGTAACACGTCTGTGTGTGTTATTGTGTGGCGTAGGAACTTTGGGCTTGGCGATGTGTGTGTCAAGTATTTTGGGTACAATTATGATAGGTCTGTCTTTAACCGCAGCCTTCAGTGTCATCGTTATTATAGCCCTGTTCTTCCCGCGTTACGCTTCTAAAGAGGCTGGCTTCTGGACTTTACTGGCAGGATTGGTAGTATTAGTGCTGTGGCAGTTAGTGCCTGAAGTACGTATCGTTCCAAATGTTATTTATTTGGAATGGATGGTGTGCGTAGCTGCTTATGCTGTAGCTGCTATGCTTTGCCCTGAGAAAAAGGCAGTGGCTGCCATGGAGATGGAGTAATAATAAGCGTATTATAATTACGACCGTTTATTTGGGTACTGATTTATTTCAGTACCCATTTTTGTTTTTACTGAAATATATTGTATCCATATCAGTGTGATGCTAAGAAAATAGTCTTTTGCTTGTGTTATTTATGTAAAGCTTTTGTAATATCGAAATTGTTTATTAGCTCTTTAAAGCTAATAATTTTTAGACAATAATATAGAAGGAAATAATTAGAAAAGCAGTCAAAAAGGAGCTTTGAAACACTAGGTAGCGTGGAAAGAAAGATGTGCATTAATACAGCGGAAAAGAGTACAAAAAAATTAAAAAAATCGTTAAAAAGTGTTGACATGCTTTGTATAAGATGTTACAATATACCAGTATTGCGGGTGAGCTATGCACTCAACAAAAGGAGGTAACTAAATGACGCTTGAAGCTTTGAAACAAGCTGAACAGCATACTGTAGGCGTTAAGCAGACAGAAAAAGCTGTTGCTCGACAAGTGGCAGAGGTTGTCTACATTGCAAATGATGCGGATGATCGTGTTACCAGTAAATTATCCTTGCTTTGTCAAGAACATCATGTTCCTGTTGTTACGGAAGGAAATATGTTGGAATTAGGAAGAGCTTGTGGGATAAATGTTAAAGCTGCGGCTGCGGCAATACTTAAAGTAGATAAGGGCTTAGCGTAAGCTGAGTTTTTATAATCATTAAAATCTAATTGTTTGGAAAGGAGGTGCCGATATGCCTACAATTAACCAATTGGTACGTAAAGGCAGAGAGGTTCTGAAAACTAAATCTACTGCTCCGGCATTGAAAGAATGCCCGCAAAAACGTGGCGTTTGCACCCGTGTTTATACCACTACCCCGAAAAAACCTAACTCTGCACTTCGTAAAGTAGCTCGTGTACGTTTGACTAACGGCATTGAAGTTACTGCTTATATCCCGGGTATCGGCCATAATCTTCAAGAACACAGTGTTGTTCTGATCAGAGGCGGAAGAGTCAAGGACCTTCCTGGTGTGCGTTACCATATCATTCGCGGTGCTCTTGATACTGCAGGCGTTGCTAACCGCAACCAATCTCGCTCCAAGTACGGTGCAAAACGTGCTAAAGCAAAGAAATAATTTCAAGAAAACATTAAGAATGATTTAATCCTAAGGAGGGAAACACATGCCGAGAAAAGGCCCTGTAACTAAAAGAGACGTACTGCCGGATCCGGTGTACGGTTCTAAACTTTTAACTAGATTCATTAACAAAATTATGCTCGACGGCAAAAAAGGTGTTGCTGAACGCATTGTATATGATGCATTCGACCTGGTTCGTGCAAAAACCGGCAAAGATCCTCTCGAGGTTTTCGATGCTGCTATGCAAAACGTAATGCCGTTGCTGGAAGTTCGTGCTCGTCGTGTTGGTGGTGCTAACTACCAAGTTCCTGTAGAAGTACGTGCTGACCGTAAAACCACTTTGGGTATCCGCTGGCTGGTAAACTACTCTCGTCTGCGTGGCGAAAGAACCATGTACGAACGCGTTGCTGGTGAAATCATGGACGCTTCCAATGGTACTGGTGCAGCTGTTAAAAAACGTGAAGATACCCACAAGATGGCAGAAGCAAATAAAGCGTTTGCTCATTACCGTTGGTAATGGCCTGACTCAGTTATTTTGAGGAGGATTTAAAAAGTGGGCAGATTAATTCCGCTTGAGAGAACTAGAAATATCGGCATCATGGCTCACATCGATGCTGGTAAAACTACTACTACTGAACGTATTCTGTTCTATACCGGCAGAGTACATAAAATCGGTGAAACCCATGAAGGCGCTGCTACCATGGACTGGATGGTTCAAGAACAAGAACGTGGTATTACCATCACTTCTGCTGCAACCACCTGCTACTGGGAAGGCTCCGAACATCAATTTGATAAACATCGTATCAACATCATCGATACTCCGGGCCACGTTGACTTCACTGTAGAAGTTGAACGTTCCCTGCGTGTACTTGATGGCTCCGTTGCAGTTTTCTGTGCTAAAGGCGGTGTTGAACCTCAGTCTGAAACCGTATGGCGTCAAGCTGATAAATACCATGTACCTCGTATGGCATATGTAAACAAAATGGACATCACCGGTGCTAACTTCTACAACGTAGTTGACATGATGAAAACTCGTCTGAATGCTAATGCAGTACCTATTCAACTGCCGATCGGCTTTGAAGATACTTTCGTTGGTATGATTGACTTGATTAAAATGAGAGCTATCGTTTATGATGATGCACTGGGTAAAGAAGAAGAATTTGTAGAAATTCCTGCAGATATGAAAGAAAAAGCTGAAGAATATCGTGCAGCTTTGATTGAAGCGGTTGCTGAAGGCGACGACGAACTCATGATGAAATATTTGGAAGGCGAAGAGCTGACCGAAGAAGAACTCATCGCTGGTATCCGTAAACAAACCATCGCTTGCAAGATGACTCCGGTTTGCTGCGGTTCTTCTTACAAAAACAAAGGCGTACAACCTATGCTGGACGCTGTAATCAATTTCCTGCCTGCTCCTACCGATGTTCCTAACATCAAAGGCGTAGATCCTGTAACTGGTGAAGAAGATGAACGTCCGTCTAGCGACGAAGCTCCGTTCTCTGCACTGGCATTCAAGATTGCTACCGACCCGTTCGTTGGTAAGCTGGCATTCTTCCGTGTATACTCCGGTTCCCTGACTGCTGGTTCTTATGTATATAACTCCACTAAAGGCAAACGTGAGCGTATCGGTCGTATCCTGCAAATGCATGCTAACCACCGTGAAGAAATCGAAGTTGTTTACTCCGGTGATATCGCAGCTGCTGTAGGTTTAAAAGATACCACTACTGGTGATACTCTCTGTGATGAAAAGAACGAGATCATTCTGGAATCCATGGTATTCCCTGATCCGGTAATTTCCGTTGCAGTTGAACCTAAAACTAAAGCTGACCAAGAAAAAATGGGCATTGCTTTACAAAAATTAGCTGAAGAAGATCCGACCTTCCGTGTTCACACTGATCCTGAAACTTCCCAAACCATTATTTCCGGCATGGGCGAGCTTCACTTGGACATCATTGTTGACCGTCTTCTGCGTGAATTCAAAGTAGGCTGCACTGTTGGTAACCCGCAAGTAGCTTATCGCGAAACCATTCGTAAGGCTGTTAAATCTGAAGGTAAATTCGTTCGTCAGTCCGGCGGTAAAGGCCAATATGGTCATTGCTGGTTGGAAATCACCCCGCGTGAACCTGGCGAAGGCTTCTTGTTTGAGAACAAAATCGTCGGCGGTGCTATTCCTAAAGAATACATCGGACCTATCGAAGCAGGTGTCAAAGAAGCTATGGAAAACGGCGTAGTTGCTGGTTATCCGATGGTTGATATCGCTGTAGCTGTATACGACGGTTCTTACCATGAAGTCGACTCTTCTGAAATGGCATTTAAAATCGCTGGTTCTATGGGTTTCAGAAGCGGTGCTGAAAAAGCTAACCCGGTTATCCTTGAACCTTACATGAAAGTAGAAGTTACTGTTCCGGAAGAATACATGGGCGATGTAATCGGCGATATTAACTCTCGTCGTGGTCGCATCGAAGGTATGGAAGCTCGTAATGGCGCTCAAGTTATCAACGCTTTCGTTCCGCTGGCAGAAATGTTCGGTTATGCAACCGACCTGCGCAGCAAAACTCAAGGCCGTGGTAACTACTCTATGGAAGTAGACCATTACGAAGACGTACCTAAAAATATTGCAGAAGCAATTATCGCTAAAAACAAAGGCACTAATTAAGCCTCAGTTTTAACAAACAAACCTTAAGGAGGAATTTCACAATGGCAAAAGCTAAATATGAAAGAACTAAACCGCATCTGAACATTGGTACTATCGGTCACGTTGACCATGGTAAAACTACCTTGACAGCAGCAATCACTAAAGTATTGGCTGAGCATGGCGGTGCACAGTTCATGGACTACTCCATGATTGATAAAGCTCCTGAAGAACGTGAACGTGGTATTACCATTAACACCTCTCATGTTGAATATGAAACTGCAACTCGTCACTATGCACACGTTGACTGCCCGGGCCATGCTGACTATGTTAAAAACATGATTACTGGTGCAGCTCAAATGGACGGCGCTATCCTGGTTGTATCCGCAGCTGATGGCCCGATGCCGCAAACTCGTGAACACATCCTGCTGGCTCGTCAAGTAGGCGTACCTGCAATGGTTGTATTTCTGAACAAAGTTGATATGGTTGACGACGACGAATTGCTGGAATTGGTAGAAATGGAAGTTCGCGAACTGCTGAGCTCTTATGACTTCCCTGGCGATGATATCCCTGTAATCGCTGGTTCCGCTCTGAAAGCTTTGGAAGGCGATCCGAAATATGAAGCCAAAATCATGGAATTGATGGATGCTGTTGATAGCTATATTCCGCTGCCGGAACGTGCTACCGACAAACCTTTCCTGATGCCTGTCGAAGACGTATTCACCATCACTGGTCGTGGTACCGTTGCTACTGGCCGTGTTGAACGTGGTACCGTTAAAGTTGGCGATACTGTTGAAATCGTTGGTATGAAAGAAGAAAAGAAATCTACTGTAATTACCGGCGTTGAAATGTTCCGTAAACTGTTGGACGAAGCAGTTGCCGGCGATAATATCGGCTGCCTGCTGCGTGGTATCGACCGTAAAGAAATCGAACGTGGCCAAGTATTGTCCAAACCTGGTAGTATTCATCCCCACACCAAATTCAAAGGTGAAGTTTATGTACTGACCAAAGAAGAAGGCGGCCGTCATACTCCGTTCTTCAACAACTATCGTCCGCAGTTCTACTTCAGAACAACTGACGTAACAGGTGTTATCAGCCTGCCAGAAGGTACAGAAATGTGCATGCCTGGTGATAACGTAGAAATGACAATCGAACTGATCCACCCAATCGCTATGAGCCAGGGTCTTACTTTCGCTATCCGTGAAGGTGGACGTACTGTAGGATCAGGACGTGTTGCTACAATCATCGAGTAAT